>Ga0306925_10000171_pt1 | contig 39776 bp, 35 predicted proteins | sample flu12Cox44000176_FD_203755 | JGI IMG/M metagenome (GOLD analysis project Ga0306925, IMG submission 203755) | Lab enrichment of tropical soil microbial communities from Luquillo Experimental Forest, Puerto Rico - flux8day.12C.oxic.44.000.176 (v2)... | ecosystem: Environmental > Terrestrial >... | reverse complement strand
GATCAGTCGATCCGCGTGCGCCCGAATCGTCGCAAGGCAGCGGGCCGCCGCCCAACATGGCCGCGTTCCCGGCCGAGGTGCGGCCCGAGACTGAGCCGAGGAAAGAATTGCCACCGCAGTTCCGTCGTACGCTCGTTGATTATCGAACCACCGAACCGGCGGGCACGATCATCGTGGACACGCCGAACACCTACCTCTACCTCGTGCTCGGCGGCGGCAAAGCGCTGCGCTACGGGGTAGGTGTGGGCCGTGAAGGCTTCACTTGGTCCGGAGCGCAACGGATCACGAGGATGTTGCAGTGGCCGGATTGGACACCGCCGGAAGAGATGATCGCGCGTCAGCCCTATCTGCCGCGCTTCATGGCCGGCGGCGAGACCAACCCACTCGGTGCTCGCGCCCTCTATCTTGGCAACACCGTATATCGCATCCACGGCACCAATCAGCCCTCGACCATCGGCACGTTTGTTTCCTCGGGATGCATCCGGCTGACCAATGAAGATGTAATGGACCTCTATGGTCGCGTTCGAGTCGGCACGACTGTGGTGGTCTTGCCGGGCGGAGCGTCCGCAGCGATGAGACTGCCAGCAGCGGCCCCTCTCGCGCCAGTCTTGCCGGGCGGCGCGTCCGCAGCGATGAGACCTCCAGCAGCGGCCCCTCTCGCGCCAGTCCCCGAAATGTCACCCAGCAACGAGCTGGTCCCGCCGCGCCCACCCGGACCGATTCCATCCGCGTTGGAGCGGTAATGGTGCGGCCCCAGGAATGCCGCCGCTACAGTAACGCCAAGCAGCGCGAGCTTTCCAACACCGGGTCAACCGCTATCCCGACAGCACGGTCTTCGTGTCATCAAATTCGGCTTGGCGGTCTTATCCTAGAGATTTCCGCGCGACACAAGTCGAACACAGCCCTCACGACGACCGCGGCCACTACGACCTTAAGGCGCGATGCGTCAATCGCGAGGAGCGCTTCTAACTTGTCGAGGCGTTGCTCGGGCGTATGACACGCTCGCGTCGTGGTGTTCGGTAGCGGATGCGGTCGAAGGTTCGTCCGTTTATTGCCCAGCTGGAGCGCGCGGCGGGGTTCAAGGCCGCGTCAGCAGCCGCGCTAACATCTTTCACGGCTTTCTCGGCAGTCTATTTCATAATTGTGCTAACGAAAGCACCTATTTTCGATGGTCAGGTTCCGCCAAAATGGGAACCTTACAATCAGTGAGAAGGAGACGCAGTGATGCCGACAGAGGAACGCACCCAAAAATTCAATCCTAGCTCGGTTCCTGGGCTTTCAACCGAGGCGCGCAAGGCGTTGAACGCGGCCTTTGACGCGATGTCCAATTGGCGCACCGAGACAGTCAACACCAGCGAGAAAGGCATTGAGCAAGTTATCGAGAAGATGGCTGCGGCTGCTCGGGCGCTCGGTTGGCCGGAGCAAATCGTCGATGCCACCCGCGCACAAATGCAAAGCATCACAAAAATGCAGATTCAAACGATGGATCGCCTGATGGATGCGTGGGAGGAGCAGCTTAAATCACCGGACCCGTCAGCGATGCTGTCAAAGCTAAAGTCCTTGCCTAGCTTCGGCACGGGGGGCAGTTGGCCAAGCGCAGATGCCTTCCAAAAGGCAGCGATGAATCCTTTTCAGGCTTACACGGAGTTCGCGGCACAGTGTCAGAGAGCCTGGGCGGACGCGGCAGGATTCTGGACGAAAGGCGGCAGGCCCTTCTCTTCGTGATTCTCGCGAGCGGGCTGCGGTGGCACCCCACAACACTCGCGGCATCGCACAACTGACAACAAAAAGCCCCGCGGCGAACGAAACCAGCGGGCCGTTGTTCTTTCCATCCGCGCAGGCGGGCTGCGCGGTTGGGACGAAAAGGCGGAGGGCGGAGCATTTCAGCTAGGGCGAGCGGGTGCGCGGGCTGGAGGCGATGACGGAGGAGCTACGCGAGCGACTTCTGGGTGACCTACGGCACCGCGGCCGGCGCGACGGAGATCGGCGGCATCGGCAATAGCGGCGTGAGCGGCGCGTACTCGGGAGGGCTTTTCCAGGGAGGCTCACCCTACCTCACGGACTTCACCCGCGAGGCGCTGTTCAAAGGGAAAGATGCGAGCGGCTACTTAGGACTCGCTGACATGACCGCTGCGACGCCGCCGACTAGCGCGATGCGGGCCCCACCTGCCTCCGGTCCTGGGTCTGGCAGAGGATGTCGGGCGCGAACCGATGGTTTGCCCAAAAAGGGGCCGTCTGAAGATCACCTAATGCACTGTGTTGCAAAAATGCCACAGTCCGACTAAGGTAGGTCGCTGGGTATGACCGGGTATGACCCGGTAGTACCCTATGAGGATGGTGGGGCCCGTGCCGTTCCCACCCGGTCGGCTGAGTAGCTCCTGCTCGCCGGAGGTTTTGCTGCGCAGGCCCCGTAACTGTGTCCTCAAGGACACAGTCCCCTTTGAAGTGCCCCACTGTCTCCGGAGCCGGTGAACTATTGGGTTCAGCGGGCGACTAACGGTGCAGCGAAGCACGAAAGTGTGCCTCGCGTGGGCGTGAAAGAAAGGGGAATTCCAATGAAGAAAGTACTGTTTGCTTTGGTTGCAACTCTCGTCGCGGTGAGCGTCTCTGGCTGTGTCGGCATCGGTAAGGGCAAGGCCCCTCCGCCCATCGTGCGCAAGGGTTGATCTGATCATCTACCCCGTTGCTCCGGGTCTGGACATTGTTGGCGACCACCATGCAGGTGCGCCAACAATGTCCGCTGTAAAAGCCGCCCAGGAGGCCCCGAGCGGCTCTGTTGCCGTGTTTGGGGGCGCGCCGAGCTACAGGATGGCGCAGCCTCGCAGACGGTCCTATGTCAAGATGCAGCAGTGACCGTCGGCGCCGAGTTGCATGCTGGCGCAGCCTCTCAGCGGCCCCGCTTCCCCTCACCATTTTGGCAACGAGAGTCGGGTTTTGGTCGCAATGGCCGCATATCCCGCGAGTAGCCCGGACCACGGTCTGAACCCCGTGGTCTGTTAGGGGTCGTTCGGGTGTTGACCTGCGCGGCCCCGCTTCCTTTAGGCGTGGCGACTCCACCGCCGCTGCCGCCACCGCTCGAATAGATGGGCGCACCATAGGATCGCTACCGCTGTAGCGATGCCGGCGATCACGATGGTCGCGATGGTCGGAACGTCGTAGGGAACGTCGGTCGGAATTGCCATGGCGGACCATTGATGCACGCCCCCCGCCCCCCTGCCAAGCCACTGGGCGGCCCTGCTGTTAAGCGGGCAAGAAGCGATAATTCAGCTCGGGGCGGACCCGCCAGATCAACCCGGCCGGGGCACTATCTTGAAGCGGCCATCCGCACGAAATCCTGCGTCCGTTAGCCGCGCTGAATGCGTGCTCGGCTGCCGCTATGTCGCCCTGTCATCGGCACCGGGCGTGCCAACCATGGTGCTGCGGGCAGCCCCGGCCCGTCGTGTTCCGTCTGGCGGTCGGGGCGCTCCTGTCCTTGGCTGACCCGTCAATAGACAGGCTGAAGCCGTTGGATTGGCGTGTAGTGGTCGGACGTGACGGCATAAGTCCCTGTCTTCGCCCGAGTAGCGGCGGCTGCGGAGGTTCCGACTTGAACCCCCCAGAACATCACGACGAACACGGTCGTCATCGTGACCGCGATTGCAAAATTGAAGAGAGCGTTACGCATAAAATCCCCCTATCACCCTCGGGACCAGTGCCCCGTCGAACCCTAGTGCAGAAGCTACCCGGTAACGGATGAAAATTCTGTGATGCGCATCACAGGATGTCACTTTACGCGACCGAGGGCCTCTTAGCCCCGCTCCCGCACAACCAGCCGGCTGCGCTGCAAACGGCGCGGCTTGTGGGGAAGCGCCGTCGCAGGGGCAATTTGTGCTACCTAATCGATGTGAGCGACTCTGCGCCAACAAGCGCCCGGTCGGAGGCTTCAGAAGCAGCCAGGGCTCTCCTTCGACGACGCGCGCGGCCGGTACGTTTAATAAACCGGCTGAAGCCTTTGGATGTATGGGCTGGACGTGAAGGCCCCGCCTTGCTCGGAGCAAGGGCACTTGCGATACCGCCGACTTGCGCCCAGAACAACACAATAAACAGGCTGGCCATCGCGGCAAGAAATGGCAACATTAAAGAGAAGATTTCGCATGGAAACTCTCCTATGTCCTCGGGCAATGACGATTGACCGACTACTCGCCGGACAAAGAATTTCCAATGTGTTACCGAATTTGACGCTTTAGCCCCGCTCCCGCTCCACGAACCGGCGGTTTCGCGCCCTGGTCTTGGTTCTCCACATCTGCCTCCGGCGATGAAAGCCGGTACTCGGCAGGCTTCAGCCTAAGATTGCGCTGATGCGTCGGGCCTCGCGGAGCCGTAGCGCTGGCGCGTACGCCTTTTCCAAGGAGCCCTGATGCAGCGCGCAGGAATCATTGTTGACCGGCAAAAGGCGCGGGCATGTGCGGTAGCGGTTGCGGATTGGCCGCATCAGCCTTTGGCGTATGGGCTGATGTTCGAGCGGGGCCTCTGTAACGGGGCGGTGAACCGTATCCATAGTCACGCGGCCCTGGTCCGTATCGATAATCGTAGCGAGGTCCTGGGCCGTCTCCGTAGCTGTGACGGGGCGGTGGGCCGAATCCATAGTCCGAGCGGGGCGGTGGCTCAGAGCGGGGCAGTGGGCCGTCGTACTGGTGCCGTGGTCCGTATCCATAACTGTAGCGGCGTCCCGGCCCATAACTATAGTCGCTGCGGGGCGGTAGGCCGTATCCGTAGTCACGCGGCCCTGGTCTATATCCATAACGTCCGTAAGGCGGTGGGCCGTATCGGTAGTCACCCGGCCCAGGCCCGTATCCATAATCGTAACGGTGACCTGGTCCGTATTCATACGGGGGTGCTGGTCCGCGTCCGTATCCATAGTGGTGGGGTAAATCGTAGTCGGCTACCCCACGGTATCCATAGTCATAACCGGGTCCTACGTGCGCGGCTGCTCGATTAATCGGCACTCCGGGCGTCAGGTATACCGGCCCAGCTCCGGCACCAATGGCGATGCCGCCAGGCGCCACATAAGCGGGCTGCGCCGCAACAGTCGCAACGTGCATTGATGACCATGCTGCTACTGCGGCAACAAGGGCAAGTGATCGGTAGCTCACGCTACACTCCCTTAGACGAGCGATCCCGATCCAGACTGTGAGTATTGCCGATCACTGGTCTCAAGCGCAATGGCAACGTGAGTATTTGCGCCATACAAAGCTGAACACTCATTAACCATACCCATGTAACAATGCCGTGTATGAGCGCGCCAGATGCCATACGGTCGAACGCCAATCAGTCAGAGCCAAATGGGGGATGCCCTTTAAGAGAAGCGCAAGGCGAGTTGGGTAAAATTACATGATTCAAGTTTGCAGTGCATGTCTTACGTTATGCCACGAACAAATAGTATACTTGCCGCGTTTCTGATTGTTCTTGGACTAGCGGTCCTGGCTCGCGTCGTCGTGATTAGCCAGCACGCATACGCGGTGCTGTTGCCGCCCGTGTCAGGCAACGATCTGGGGCCTGCAACTGCCGCCGTTGCTACTGACCAGACCAAGCCACTTCTTGCAACAATCGATATAGAGTCTGCTGCGCCTCTAGTCGCAAGCGAGTCAGAGGTCAGCTCAGAAAATCCGGTGGGTGAGGGACTGCCAGCAAAGCCCGAAGTTCCTCGCCAGATGGATTTGGAAAGCCGAAAGCCGACCCTAATGCAAGCACGCCGGCACCCCAAAGCATACAACTACCGTTTCTACTCTAGCGGCAGACTGCAAGCCTATTGGGGTCCATCGGTCTGGTAAGGTCCTGTTGGGAAGTAACTTAGGCTGCGCGCTTCTCTGCAATCGTCTCAGCGTGTTTGCAGCGCTTGCAATAGAAGACCACGATTTCTGACAGCACTCCCGATTGCGGGATTGTTTGGACCAGCTGCATGCCTCGGTCGCAGCCAGGACAAAGCATCTTGCGAGGGTTGGATACAGCGGGCATGAGGGCAACCTAGAGATAGTCATGCTTGTGGGAATATCGACGCCCCCGGCCGATGGAGCAGAAAGTCCAGGCGCGACGCTAGAGGCGAGCCGTGGTGAAGCTATTTTTCAATGATTCAAGTGGGGTAATGCTCGTGCAGGCACAGCGCATGGAGCGGGCTGCCTCTGTAGCTCGCGCCAGCATCGAGCGAGTTCGTGCCAGCATCGAGCGGCATCTGCGAACGTGGCCTTTGAGGCCGGGTCTATGGCCGATGCCGCTCGTTGTTCGTAGTGTGCAGCAGCATCGAGGCATTCCTGAGCCGTGCCGCTGTCTCGTTGTGCTGCCATCCCTTTAGAGCGCCGGGGCATAAGTTTTTACCTTGAGATCGCCACGCAAAAAAATTGGCGATCCGGCACGCGAGACCTTGATCCGGAACGCCTTTGCGGTGTTCAGGCTATGGTGCATTTCCTAACGATTCGTTTTCGAGACGTGGATGTGCGCGCGGATTCGGCGCCCGATGGCTTGCCAGGTTCAGGCCCCGACTGGGCCACCAATCGGGGCCAACACCTGGCGGTGTTTATAGCTCGCCCAAGGGGCTGGGGTGGGATGGGCGAGGTTGGGAAGGTATTTCTAAAATGATTCAGATGGGATGACGGTGCTGGTGAAATTCACAGTGCTCTGTGGCTGGCAAGGCAAAGAAAGCCCCGGTGGAGAACAACGCTGTCAGGCGGGACCGGGGCTAGGCAGTCATTAACCGTCCGTAAACCACGCATGGTTACGAACGTTGCATATGTACAAGCCCGGAGGGCCGGACAATGGCAGATCAGGAGGCAGCCAAGACTAGGACCATCGGTTATCTCCCCATAGAGAGGGTTCGGAGTTTAGTGAGTTGGGATGAGTACCTCGACAAATCAACCAAGCTTTCAATCCTCAGGACTGAGACCCAAAAGGCCAAGAACTCGGTAAGAGATGATTTGAAGCAACGTCTCGGTGAAAAGGGCGAAATCGATTTTGTCGCTGAGGGCGATAGGATCAGGGTGTTTCAAGTCTTTCGTAAGCAACCGCAAGTGCGCAGGACAAAAAGGCCCGACCTTTCATTGTCCTTTTGCGAGCAACCTCTCGTCGAAACCGGGTCAGAAATGAACGGGGGACCAGGTGAGACAGAACAAGGCATACCGGAAGACTGCGCGCCCGCCCTCGACCCGATAACTGAGCGGCTTACGACTTTGATGAGAGACAGGATGGGAAGGTGAAGGCTAACCATGCGCCGCGCCAAGGTTCATCGGCTAGTCGAGATCAAGTCCTCATAATAGGTGCTGACAAATCCACGTTGGCAAGCGAAACGGAGCCTCTAGCTCACCCGCGCACAGCCTCCATGTCAGCTTTGGTTCGGTCCGTCGCCGTGTTACCAGCACGGCGGCAGGCCGCTGGCGCCGACCTACAGCGCCGGCGGCCTCACTACATTGTCGCTGGTCGACGGAGGGTCATCGTCGCACACTAAGGGATTGCGGCGTCCACGGGTGGAACGCCCATCGAACGTATTGCGCGGACATTCTGCGGACAGTCGGCTACCCTTTGTGTCGTCAATGTCGGTTAAAACTTTGAGGCGACTGGCGCGCCCGGCGAGATTCGAACTCACGACCTCTGCCTTCGGAGGGCAGCGCTCTATCCAGCTGAGCTACGGGCGCGCTAAAGCAAATTGATTAGCCGATCGGCGAAGCCTCGGCAACGCTGGTCAAAACCCGCGCGCGGAATCCTGAATGCGAAAGTGCCGATGGTCTGTGGTCCCCGCCCTGTACCCCACGGTCATGGTCATCGCGGCGGCGCTCGCCGCGCCGACACCCGGCCGCGCGCAGGATTATCCCGAGCACGGCGTGCGCATCATCGTGCCGACCGCGGCAGGAGGGTCGATCGATGCCACTGCCCGCATCGTCGCCGGCAAGCTCACCGCGCTGTGGGGCAGGCCGGTCGTGATCGAGAACCGTCCGGGCGCCAACATGATCATTGGCGCCGAGGCCGCGGCCCGCGCGGCGCCGGACGGATATACGCTGCTCATCGCGCACGATGGCACCATGGCCATTAACCCGGTGGTCTATCGCAACCTTTCCTATCAGCCTCAGCGCGATTTCGAGCCGGTGGTGTGGCTCACGTCCATTCCCGAAGCGCTGCTGGTGCACGAAGCGCTGCCGGCGCGCTCGGTCGGGGAGCTCATCGCGCTCGCCAGGGAGCGGCCGGGCAAGCTCAATCACGCCACCGGCGGCACCGCGACCTTGCTGGCGCTCGAGCTGTTCAAGGCCATGGCCGGGATCGACGTGACCAGCGTGCCGTTTCGCGGCGGCGCGCCGGCGGTCACCGCGGTGATGGCGGGCGAGGTCGAGATGATTTTCGCGGACCTTGCCACGGCGCACGCGGGGATGGCGTCTGGAAGGCTGCGTACCCTCGCGGTGACGACGCGCGAGCGCGTGCCGCGACTCCCCGACGTGCCGACCATGCATGAGTCCGGCGTTCCCGGCTATGACGTCGCCACCTGGATCGCGACCTTTGCGCCGGCCGGCACTCCCCCTGCAATCGTGAGCGAGATCGGCGCCGGCATGCGGGGCGCCCTGGCCGCGCCGGACGTCAAGGACAAGCTCGAGGCGCTGAACATGCAGGTGCGCGGCGGCTCGGGCGAGGAGCTGCGCGCGCTGCTTGCCGCCGACATCGCGAAATGGGATCGGCTGGTGAAGGAGAGGAACATCCGGATCGCACAGTGACGGGCGTGCCTGGAACTCATGCGAGGCTCTGACGTTCTCCGCAAAGGAGCGATTTTCAGACAGCGGAGGCAGCCATGCCGAGATCCTCTCCCCGACAGCGAAAAACACTGGGCCGCGTGATGCACGAGTTCAAGCACGGCGAGCTCAAAAGCGGCCGCGGCGGCAGGGCCGGCAAGGTCAGGAGCCGCCGGCAGGCCATTGCGATTGCGCTGCATGAGGCTGGCACATCGAAATACGCAAGCAAGAGCGAGAACCGGCGCAGCCGTGCGAGGACGGCGCGCAAGGAAGCTCGCGGCGAGACTTATCAGCACGAGCGCGAAGGCAGGTCGCATGTGGGTGCGCGCAGCCGGCGCGAGAGCAGCTCCGCCATGGGTGGCCACAACGCGAGAAAGCTCACCGTGCGCGGACGCAAGGTCGCGCGGGCGCGCTCCCGCAATAGCGGGAGGCCGACCAAGGCGCAGCTCTACCGGCGAGCGAAGGCGCGCGGCATCCCCGGCCGCTCGAAGCTGACCAAGCAACAGCTTGCAAACGCGTTGCGCTGAGGAATCCTCTCGCGCTCTCCCGCGCCTGCAGGCAGCCCCCGGCTCCACGGGTATCCTCGTTTTGCGTGGAGACTTTCCGCGGGGTTGCCTTCCGCGCTTGTGTCCCCTCCATGCGTCAGCAAGACTTGGCTGGGTGATTCGGAGCCAGCGATGGACGCCGCGCAGATACTCGCTGAGTTCGCACAGTTCGAACGCTTGCCTGTCGAGGCCATCTGCGCTGCCGACGCGGACCGGGCGTTCGCGGTGCCGCTGTTCCTCGATACCATCGAGCGCTATCTGGCGGAAGGCGGCGACGGGGCCACCCAGCATGCGCTTTTCTTCATATTTCACATGCTGGGCCAATGGCGCGAAAAGGCGGCCTACCGCCCGCTCGCGCGGCTGCTGCGCCGTCCCCCCCAGGAGCTCGATGACATACTCGGCTACGCCAGCACCGAATACGCCCATCGCGTGATGGCTGCGGTCTTCGACGGCAATCCCCAGCCCCTCTATGACGTGATTCTAGATCCGGAAGCGGACGAATTCGTCCGGTCCGGGATGTGCGAAGCGATCGCGATGGTCACCGCGCATGGCGAGCTGCCGCGCGAGGAAGCCGCGCGGTTCATGCGCGCCTGCTATTCTGCGCTCGATCCGCAGGGCGAATGCTGGGTCTGGCAAGGTTGGCAGAGCGCCATTGCGCTACTTGGCCTTGCGGAACTCAAGCCTCTCGTCGAACAGGCTTTCGCGCGCGGTTTCATCAGCCCCGATTGGTGTCGGTTCAAGGATTTCGAAGAGGATCTCCAAGAGGGGATCGACGATACCGCTGGGCTGCTCCATCGCTCGCGTGGCGACTTCACTCTGTTCGGCGATACCATCGAGGAGTTCTCAAGCCGGCATTGGTTCAGCGCGGAAGAAAAAGACGAAGAAATCAAGGGTGCCGCCCGGCTGCAGACGCCTCTAGCGTGGGGCGTTCCAGCGACAAACCCGTGGCGGGATGTCGGCCGCAATGATCCCTGTCCGTGCGGCAGCGGCAGGAAGTTCAAAAAATGCTGCCTGGCAGTGCAGGCTGACCCGACCGCGCTCCTCGCTGGCTGACCCCGCCACTCTCAACATTCGGGGTCGAGCAGTGATAAAAAACGCGCTGCGCTGAACGCTCACAGCCGCACGGCGCGCAGGCGCAGCGCGTTCGCCACCACGCTGACCGAGGACAGCGCCATGGCGGCCGCCGCAATGACCGGCGAGAGCAGGATGCCGAGCAGCGGGTAGAGCACGCCAGCGGCAATCGGCACGCCGCAGGCATTATAGACGAAGGCGAAAAACAGATTCTGCCGGATGTTGTGCATCGTCGCCCGGGACAGCCGGCGCGCGCGCACAATGCCGGTGAGGTCGCCCTTGAGCAAGGTGACGCCGGCGCTCTCGATCGCGACGTCGGTGCCGGTTCCCATGGCAATGCCGACGTCGGCGGCGGCAAGCGCCGGAGCGTCGTTGACCCCGTCGCCCGCCATCGCGACGACGCGGCCCTGCTTTCGAAGCTTCTCGACAACGGCGCTCTTCTGATCCGGCAGCACCTCGGCTTCCACCTGCGCGATGGCGAGACGTCTCGCCACCGCCTGCGCGGTCGTGCGATTGTCGCCGGTCAGCATGACCACGCGCACGCCTTCCTGTGACAGGACTTTGAGCGCCTCGGGCGTCGTGCTCTTGATGGGATCGGCGAGCGCGATCGCGCCTGCGAGCCTGGCGTCGACCGAGAGGAAGATGGCGGTCGCGCCGTCGTTTCGCAGCCGCTCGGCCTCACGCGCCAGGGGAGCCGGGTCGATGCCGAGCGCGCTGAGGAAATTTGCACTGCCGAGGCTCACGCGGTGTCCATCGACGGTTCCGACAGCGCCCTTCCCGGTGGGAGAATCGAAATCGCGGACGTCGGATAACTTGAGCCTGCGCTCTGCCGCCGCGGCGGTGATCGCTGCCGCGAGCGGATGCTCGCTTGCCCGCTCCACGCTTGCCGCCAGCCGCAATGCCTCGTTCTCCTCAAATCCCGCGGCGGCGACGACCGCAATGACCTTCGGCCTGCCCTCGGTCAGCGTGCCGGTCTTGTCGATCACGAGCGTATCGACGGCTTCCATACGCTCCAGCGCCTCGGCGTTCTTGATCAGCACGCCGGCACGAGCACCGCGCCCGACCCCGACCATGATTGCCATGGGAGTGGCAAGCCCGAGCGCGCAGGGACACGCGATGATGAGCACGCTCACCGCGGCGACGAGGCCATACGCGTAACGCGGTTCCGGCCCGAGCATCGCCCAGGCGGCAAATGCGATGACGGCAACGGCGATGACGGCCGGCACGAACCAGCCGGAGACCTGGTCCGCCAGCCGCGCAATCGGCGCGCGCGAGCGCTGCGCCGCCGCGACCATCTGCACGATCTGCGACAGCATGGTGTCGTTGCCGACCTTCTCTGCGCGCATCACAAAGCTGCCGGTCGTATTGAGGGTCCCGGCGATCACCTTCGATCCGGCTTCCTTGGCGACCGGCATGGACTCGCCGGTGACCATGGATTCGTCGAGCGAGGAGCGGCCCTCGGTCACCTCGCCGTCGACCGGAACCTTCTCGCCCGGCCGCACGCGCAGCCTGTCGCCGACCGCGATCGCGTCGAGCGAGACTTCCTCCTCGCCGCCGTCCGCGCGCATGCGCCGCGCGGACCTCGGGGCAAGAGCAAGCAGCGCGCGAATGGCGCCCGAGGTCTGCTCGCGCGCGCGCAGCTCGAGCACCTGCCCGAGCAGGACAAGCACCGTGATGACGGCGGCCGCCTCGAAATAGACCGGGACCGCGCCGTCCGCGCCGCGAAAGCCCGGTGGAAAAATGCCGGGCAGGAGGAGCGCGGCCATGCTGTAGAGCCAAGCCACGCCGGTGCCCATGGCGATGAGCGTGAACATGTTGAGATTGCGGGTGCGCAGCGATTGCCAGGCGCGCAGGAAGAACGGCCACCCCGCCCAGAGAACGACCGGCGTTGCGAATGCGAGCTGGAGCCAGCTCGACCAGCGCTGGCCGATCACCATGTGCAGGTTCGCGACGTGGGCGCCCATTTCGAGTGCAAATACCGGCGCCGCCAGCGCAAGACCGACCCAGAACCGCCGGCTCATCTCGATGAGCTCGGAACGGGCCCCGGTCCCGGCCTCGGCTGATAGGGTCGCGACCTCGGGCTCGAGCGCCATCCCGCAGATCGGGCAGGACCCGGGGCCGGCCTGCCGGATCTGCGGATGCATCGGGCAGGTGTAGATCGTGCCCTGCGCAACAGAGGCCGAAGAATGCGCGACAACGCCGGCTTCGTGAGAGGCAGGGGAGGGCGGCTGCGATCCGGCTTGCCCGTGGTGGCAGCAGGCTTCGCGATTTGTCGAGATCAGAGACATTCCCGCTCTCGGCCTCCTTGCCGGATATACCGTATGGGGGTATATAGACGGCATGCGGAACGACATCAAGAAGGCGTGCGCGAAACGGTTGAATCGCATCGAGGGCCAGGTGCGCGGCATTGCGCGCATGGTCGAGGACGATCGCTACTGCATCGACATCGTCACCCAGATCGCGGCGGTGCGCGCGGCGTTGCGGCGTCTCGAGGAGGAAGTGTTGCGTGATCACGTCGCGCACTGCGTGGAGCACGCGATCGCTTCCGGCAACAAGGCCGACCAGCGGCGCAAGATCGAAGAGCTGATGAACGTCGTGGGCCGCGCCGAACGCTAGAGCGGAATGATTTTTCTTCGAATCATCATCCCGCTCTAGCACTTTGTTTGAGCATGATCTTTTTCCGAAAACCGGTTCCCACTTTTCGGGATCATGCTCTAGCGGCCGGGCTCAGGTCATCCTGCGATACGCCCGCGCGAGAGCGCCGTCTCCTGCAAACGGACCGAACGGTTCGCGGGCAACCAGCGCGTCGAGCCCGAGACTCTTTCCTGCATTGGTGACCACGAAGAAGCCCTGCACGAAAATCAGGAAGACGTAGAGCCACGGCCATTCTTCGGGCTGCCGGTAGAGGCCAAGCCAGAGGTGGGTGGCGAAAAGCGCGCCGATCACGCCCAGCGGCCGCACCAGGAAGCCTAGAATGTAGGCCACGGCGAGCGAGAGCTCGGTCAAATAGACCAGCGGATCGAGCACCGGCAGGATGTGCATGAAGATGTTCTTCGCGATCCACCGGTGGAAATCAAACGCGGCATATTCGCTGATCGGAGCGATGGCGGCTCGAAAGCCGCCGGAGACCGGCAGCGGCAGCTTCCAGATCGAGCCCTGGTACCACATCGAGCCGATCATCACGCGCATGAACCAAATGGCGAGGTGTCCCGTGGTTCGCTGCGCGGGGTCCTGCTGCCAGTTCCTCCAGGCGAGCCAGATGCTGGCGACCAGCAGCGCAAGGAAGAGCGCGGTCAGCAGCCAGCCTACACCGCTTGCCGCGTGCTCGCCGGTCTGTCCGGTCAGAAACAGCCAAGCATCGTAGAACGGGTTGATGCGCATGGGGCATATCCTTTGGCGCGTGGTGTCAAGGGGCGCATGCGAGAGCGCCCATTTGTACAACAAACGCACGAACCGGGGGAGAGACAGACGCAGTGCTGACCCGCACACGCGAGGGCAGCAACCGCGCGTCGCCGGGAGGTCAGGTCCTGGCAAGCACGCCAGCGCCTACATGGCGCATGGCCGCAGCCGACAGGCCGACCACGGCGACGCAGGCGGCGGGAACCAGCATGGCGCCCACGGCGCTGCCGGTGGCTTGCGCCACGTAGGGCATCATGTTCTGCGCAATGAAGCCGCCGAGATTGCCGAGCGTGCTGATGGCTCCGATGGCGGTTGCAGCCTGCGCGCCTGAAAAGCGGCGCGACGGCAGCGACCAGAAGCACGGCAGCAGCAGCGATATGCATGGGCTCCCGATCGCCATGCCGAGAAAGCGCATCCAGTTCTCGCCGACCAGCGTGCTGGCCAGGAATGCGAGCAAGCCGGTCAACGCCATGATGCCCATGGCGAGCAGCGTTTCGGACTCATGCTTCAGTCGTCGGGGAATGATCATCAGCGCCGCCGCGGCAATGCCCCACGGCACCGCGGAGAGCAGCCCATTCTGGGCCCCGGTCACGCCGAACCCTTTCACCACCGTGGGAATCCAGTAGATCACGCCGTAGAGCGCGCACAGGATCAGTGCGTAGATCAGCGAAAAGAACAGAACGCGCGGATCCGCGATGACCGACCAGAAAGATCCGTGTCCGCGCGGGGCGCTTTGCTCACGCTTGATTTGGGCCATCAGCCAGCCCTTCTCCTGCGCGGAGAGAAAGCGCGCCTGCTCCGGTGTGCTCGGCAGGAACAGCAGGATCAGGAAACACATGATGACGGCGGGCGCGCCGGTGGCCAGGAATACCCATTGCCACCCGGCGAGGCCGAGCGTGCCGTTGAGATCGAGAAGCAGCCCTCCCAGCAGCGATCCCAGCATATTGCCGAAGGCGCTCCCCAGCGTAAGGACACCCACGACACCGACCCGGTAGCGTGCCGGGAACCACAAGGTGATGAAATAGATGAGCCCCGGATAACAGCCTGCCTCCGCAATGCCGAGCAGGAGACGCAGGATGTAGAAGGTCGTCGTGGAATAAGCGAAGGCAAGCAGGATGGTCACGATCCCCCAGGAGAGCATGATGCGGGCAAGCCATCCGCGCGCGCCGAAATGGTGCACGGCAAGCGTGCTCGGGATTTCGAACACCAGATAGCCGATGAAGAACAGCGAGGCGCCGAAGCCGTAAACGGCTTCGCTCATGTGCAGGTCCTGCGCCATCTGCAGCTTTGCAAACCCGATATTCGACCGGTCAATGATCGCGATCAGATAGATGAACGTCACGATCGGCATCAGGCGGATGATCATGCGCCGCATCAGCTCTCGCTCGGTGAGCGACATCACCTCACCCGGGACCGCTTGTGCTGTTGCCGTCATCGTTTCCACTTGCTCCTAACGTCTCGCCGCCCAGGCCTTCTCCTCGACCGGCCTCCGGTTCTCCACGGCAGCAGCGGCGAGTGCGCGCAGGCGTTCCCGCCATTGCCGGTCGCCGGCGGCCGCGATGAGGCGCTTCTGCCAGCTGCGCAGGTATTCGGCGCGCGCCGCGGCGTCGACGCGCGGCGCCGCGTAGGCAACGAACGGTTCCACGACTTCAAGCCCGAGATATTCGAGGATGCAGCGCCTGACCGAGTGCAGAACGTGGCGCATCTCGCCGTAGCCGCCGCCCGCCGAGAAACGCTCGGTCGTTCCGCCGGTGGTCAGGCCGAGAACGGCGCGCCGCCCGACGAAATAGCCCCGCTCGAACCGCCTCCCGTCCGCGTAGGCGACCCCATAGGCACAGACCCGGTCGAACCAGCCCTTGACGATTGCCGGCGGCCCGCCCCACCACAGCGGGAACACGAAGACGAGAAGATCGGCGCGCATGAGCCGCTCCTGCTCGCGCACGAGGTCGGCGGCAAAGCCGTCGGTGCGCGATGCATGAAGCTGCTCCGATTGATAATGGAAACGCGCGGGGTCAGCGGCGCCGATGAAATCATGCCGCCCCGCCACCGGGTTGAACCCTTCGCCATAGAGATCCGAGACTTCGACCCGGTGTCCGGCCGCCGACAACGCATCGACTGCCGCGTCCTTCAGGGCAGCGGTGAACGACGAAGCTTCCGGGTGCGCGTAGACGATCAGGACATTCATGCGCGCGCCGCGCCGGCTGCAACGAGCGTTTCGAGGCCGAGTACGCGCGCGGCATTGGTCGAGACCATCTTGTGGATGTCGGCGTCCTCGTAGCCGAGCTCCAGGCAGAGCTCGACGCCGCGGCGGAAACCTTCGAGCGGGCTGAATACGCCGACCTGTCCGAGATCGGAGCACAGGATCGTATTCTCGACGCCCGCCGCCTCGATTTGCTTGCCCAAGTCAGCGGCGGTGCAGGTCTTGAACTTCGAGCCTTCGAGGAAGAACGCGAGCGAGTGCTCGACGGCCGCGCCCATCGCGGCAATGCCCTGCACGTCGTTCATGCTGGCATCCACAATGTCCTCGGGGTGGGTGAAGATCAGGCGCCTGACGCCGCGCCGCTGCGCCTCCTCGAACACGAGCCACGTCTCGCTCACGTGCAGATGCCCGCTGGCGAGCACCATGTCGTTCTTGGCGATGACGTCGAGCACCTCCTTGACGTCGTCGCGCACCTTGCCGCTGGCATCGAGCACAGGCACCGGTGATGCCGCACGCATCTTCTGGGTGGAGGCGGGATGCGCCCATTTTGCGGTCTTCTCCCAGCGCAGATGGTTTTCGGCGGCAAGCGTCGGCATCCACACGATCTTGCCGCCCATGGCGGCCGTATGCTCGACCGCATAGGGATTGATGCCGCCGACCACGTTGTTGAGAACGATGCCCGAGAAGATCTTCGTGCGTAGCTCCGGGTGATGTTTGGTGATCAGGGCGGCGGTCGCGACCCCTGCGTAATCGTGGTCCTTGGTCACGACCGCTGCAAAACCGGCCCCCGATGCCTCGCGCGCGAGCTCAAGATGATCGATCGCGCGCGGCGCAATCGATGGCCCGCTGTGGACATGCGGGTCGATTGCGCCTTGCAGGATCGCATCGATGCGGGCGTGCCTCTTGTCGTGCGTGACGCCGGTTTCGGCGAGGTTGACTTTGCTTTTGGGCATGTACCTTGTCCTCTATCGCGGGATGTAGTTGCGCCAGTGGTCGGGGCGCATGGGCATGGCAGCGAAGCTCTGCCGCAGGTCGGCCGCACGACCGATCAGGTCGGGGGCAGCGAGCCCCTTTGCGATCAGATAATCCTGAAATTCGGCGAGCGCCGCGGCGAGGGCGGCAAAGCCGCGCAGCATCACGACCGAGGCCATCTCCACCGCGCAAGCGCCGGCGAGCATCATGCGCGCGATGTCGAGGCCGCTCTGCGCGCCGTTCGTTGCAATCAGCGGGTGGTCGCGGCCAAGCTTCGCGCGCGACAGCGCCAGCCAATGGCAGGTCAGCGGCAGGTTCCAGCCGCCGCCGACCCCAAGCGTCGTGCCCAGCATGGGCGCGAGCGTGTCCACGTCGGGAATGAATCCCAGAAGCCGCCCCGCCATGACGACCGCGTCGGCGCCGGACTCGAAGGCGGCGGAGGCAAGCTCGGGCACCCGCTCGCTCTGGCCGGTGATCTTGACCCACAGCGGGATGGGGACCGCGGCGCGGACCGCGCCCACTATGGCGCGCACGCGCTGCGGATCGAGCTCGGTTGCCACCACGCCTTTCGCTTGGCTCGCGTAGGGCGTGCCGATATTGAGCTCGAGGTTGCGGATGCCGGCCTCCTCGATGGCGCGCGCCATGCGCAGCGCAGGCTCCAGCTCGGCGAGGATCAGGCTGGCCACGGCATAGGAATCTTCGCGCTTCGCCTCGCGGTCGAGCTGTGCGGTCTGATCAAGCCACGCATCGAACGCAAGCGGGGTGAGGCCGGAACGGCAGGCGATGATCGCCTGCGCGGGCGCCTGCGGGCCCCACGGCACCTCGCGCCACTCGCCGTCAAGGGCGCGGTACTCGGCCCGCTGCAGCTGGTCGCGGCCGGCCTGCGATTCATTGATGGACTTGACCACCACCGCGCCGACCCCGGCCTGCAGCGCGCGCCGCACGCCCGCCGCATCGATGAGGTGCTCGGCTGCGCCTGCGATCAGCGGGTTCTTGAGCGTTACGCGCCCGACGGCAGTGGCAAGCACGCTCATGGCGCGGCCTCCACGCTGGCGCTCCTGCGCCGGGAATGCCGTATCTCTCCGGGCGGCACCAGCCGGCTGTGGCCGAGCTTGCGTGAAATCTGCTGCGCGGCTGCTTTGAGCGCGGAAACGGCAGCGGCATCGGGCTCCGCCGGCAGGAACTGAATGGAGCCGACGAGCGCGACTGCGCCGATGCAGGCGTCCTTGTCGTCGAAGACCGGCGCCGCCACGGCATTGATGCCGAGCATCGCCTCCTGCGGCGCGCAGGCGAACCCGGAGCGTGCCGCGCGCGTGATCTCCTCCTCGATGCGCTTGCGATCGACGATGGTGTGTGGGGTGAAGGCCGCAAGCGGCCGCGCCAGCACGCGCTCCTGCGCCGGGCGCGGGGAGAAGGCGAGCAGGATCTTTCCCTGCGCGGAGGCATGGAACGAGAGCTCGCTGCCCGGCCGCACGCCGATCTCGATCGCCGATGTGCCCGGCAGCGTGTTGAGAACGAGCGCTCCCCGCGGCGCCATGGCCGAGAGCACGACAGAATGGCCGAGCGCATCGCGCAGCTCGCGCATGGGCCCCTCCGCGAGCTGGATCAGATCGGCGTTAGGGGCAAGCCGCGCCAGCAGCCGGCTCTTGGGGCCGAGCGCATAGCGCGTGGTCGCCGGGTTCTGCACGAGGTAGCCGCGCTCGACCAGCGTGAGCAGGTGGCGATGGACAGATCCCTTGGTCACCTTGAGGCGATCCGCCAGCTGGGTGACGCCAAGCTCCTCGCCGGAAAACGCGATCGCCTCCAGCACGTCAAGCGCAAGCTGGACCGAGCGCACGCCGGTGTCGGAACGATCGTGGGTCATTGCAGGCTTTCTCCTCGGGCCATCCGCATAGGGCGTAATCCTGCCTCCACTTTGTTCTCTATTATAGAACTGCGTATCATAATATGAAACGGGACGCAAGCAAGAGATTTCGTGATTTGCGCATATATTTACGATAATGATGCCGCTTGACAGCAGTATCCTTATCATATACGAGAACATCGTATCGTAATAGAGAACAATATAAGCTCGCTACCCTGCCGCATAAGGAGAGGAAGGCCCCATGAAGCTGCTCTGCACCGCGCCCGTCGCGGGGTTCGTCGTCGCATCGCTGGCGGCGCCTGCCTGTGCCGCCGATGTCTACAAGGTCGGCGTGTCGGCCGGGCTCACCGGCTATGCAGCCGCCGTCGATCGCGCCTGGCGCGACGGGCTCGAAGTGGCCGCCGCGTACGTCAACGGCAAAGGCGGCATCATGGGCCGCAAGGTCGAGGTGATCGTCGAGGACAACAAGTCCGAGCCGCAGGAGGCGGTCACCGTCTATCGCAAGATGATCAGCTCCGACAAAGTCGACATCTTCCTCTCGGGCTGCGTCTCAGCCGGCAATTTCGCGGCAGCACAGTTCGTGGTGCGCGCGCAGATCCCGATGGTGCTGTGCTCGATCCTTCCCCCGCGGCCCGAGCAGGTGCACTGGGCCTACAGCCTCCTGCCGCCGCCCCGCTTCGAGGTGGAGAAACGCTACGGCTACCTCAAGAACGCCACCGCGATCCGCAAGGCCGCCGTCCTGCACGATCCGAGCCCCTATGCAAACCTGCAGAAGGATATCGCCGTCAAGGAAGCGCCCGACTACGGCCTGCAGATTCCGGTGGTCGAGCAATACAAGCAGGACGACGCCGATTTCAGCCCGCAGATCAGCAAGGCGAACGCGGACGGCGCCAAGGCGCTGGTCAAGATCGGGCTCGGCGGCTCGACCTTGACGGTTGCAAAGAACATCAAGCAGCTCGGGCTCGACATGCTGCTGCTCGGCAGCGTCGACGACCTTGCCGTTTTCAGGCCCGCCGGCGACGTGCTCGGCGAGCAGTTCATGTTCGTTGCCGCGCCTTCGCAGGTTTACGACGCGCTGCCCGAGGGCGCTCTCAGGCAGGAGATCGGGCGCTTCCTGCCGCTGTGGCGCGCCAGGCAGGGCGACCGCGATCCCGGCTGGGCCGGCAAGGGATGGGATGCGATGATGCTCACCGCCGCCGCCATCGAGCAGGCGAAGAGCTTCGAGGGACCCAAGGTACGCGACGCGCTGGAAACGCTTGCGGGCTTTCAGGGAACGGGAGGCGTGTACAATTTCTCGCCCACCGTGCACCAAGGCATTACTGAGAACCCGTTCCTGCTCGCCTCCGTCGTGGGCGGGCAGGTCAAGGTCAAGCAGTGACCGGCCGCGGCGAGGCGATCCTGGAGACGCAGGCGCTTTGTGCCCGCTATGGCGAGGTCGAGGCTCTGCGCAATATCGATGTCGCGGTCGCCGAAGGCGAGCTGGTGGCGGTGCTGGGCCCGAACGGCGCCGGCAAATCGACGCTCCTGCGCTCCATCATAGGGCTGGTCAACGCGAGCGGGATCGTGCGTTTTCGCGGCCATGCGCTGCCGCCGCGCAATCCGGTTGCGGTGGCGCGCAACGGCATCGTGCTGGTGCCGGAAGGCCGCGGCATATTCGGGCCCATGAGTGTCGCCGAGAATCTGCAGCTCGGCGCCTATGTGATTGGCGGTCGCGGCAGCGAATTCGAGCGCCGGCACGAGCGCGTGCTCGCGCTGTTCCCGCGCCTCAAGGAACGGCTGGCGCAGACCGCGGGCTCGATGTCGGGCGGCGAGCAGCAGATGCTTGCGGTCGGACGCGCGCTGATGGCGGATCCGCAATTGTTGCTGCTCGACGAGCCCTCGCTCGGGCTGGCGCCGCGCGTCACGGCCGAGATCCTGGAAACGCTCGGCCGGCTCAACCGCGAAGGATTGTCCGTGGTCCTGGTGGAGCAGAAAGCGCCTTTGGCGCTCAAGCTCGCGCACCGCGCCTATGTCATGGCCAACGGCCGGATAACGGCTGCGGTCGATCCCCGAAAGATCAAGTCGCATGACGAGCTTGCGCAGTACTACCTCGGCTAGCGCGCAGTCGCGTGGCGCAGCCTGGACGCGTTGGGCATTGGCGCGCGCGGCACTGGGCTATCTTCCGGCGCTGCTGGCGGCGGCGCTTGTCGTCTATGCGATCGCCGCGGGCGGCTATTTCGTCGCGCTTGCCGGCTTCGCGCTGATCTATGCGGTCTTTGTCAGCGGGCTCAACATCTTCATGGGATATGCGGGGCAGGCCTCGTTCGGCCAGAACGCCTTCGCGGCAATCGGCGGCTATACGTCGGCGGTGCTCACCACCGCCTACGACGTGGCACCGCTGCCGGCGCTCGCCGCCGGCGTTGCCGGCGCGATCGTGTGCGCGGTGCTGATCGGATATCTGACGCTGCGGCTCAAGGGGCATTATCTCGCCATGGCCACGCTCGCGATCGGGCTGATCGTCTATGAGATCACCGTCCAGTGGCAGTCGGTCACCAACGGCTACGCGGGCATTTCCGGCATCCCGCCGCTCAGGATCGCCGGCTTCGAGGCGGCGAGCGACCGCGCGCAGCTTGTGCTGCTCAGCGCGCTGGTGGCGCTGTGCATGGGCAGCGCGTGGCTCATCCGTCATTCGCGCTTCGGCCGCGCGCTGGTGGCGCTCTCGGGCAGCGAAGAGGCCGCGCGCGCTCTCGGCATCGATGTCGCGCGCTACAAGCTTGCCGCCTTCGTGGTCTCGGCGGTGTACGCCGCCGTCGCCGGATCGCTGTTCGTCCACGTCGTCGGCTTTGTGAGCCCGGAAGTGTTCGGGATGAACATGGTGATCCTCGGCTTCACCATGCTCTATGTCGGGGGCATCGGCACCATCACCGGCCCGCTGGTGGGGGCCATCGTCATCAACCTGCTGCCGGAGGCGGTGCGCGGTCTCAAGGATTATCAGGACCTGGTCTACGGCGCGGCGCTGATCCTGATTCTCATCTACGCGCCGGGCGGGCTCGCCGCGCTCGGCTGGCCGAAACGCACGCGCCCTGCGCGCGCGGATGCCGCCGCCAAGCTCGAGCCGGCGAGTGTCGAGCCATGAACCGCCTGCGTGTCGAGAAACTGACGCGCCGTTTCGACGGCCTGCTCGCGATCGACGACGTGAGCTTCGAGGTTCCCCCCGAGGGTGTCACCGCCGTCATCGGCCCCAACGGCGCCGGCAAGACGACGCTGTTCAACATGATCTCCGGGTTCATCAACCCCACCGAAGGCCGCATCTTCTTCGAGGACGAGGAGCTGACCGGCGTTGCGCCAGAGCGCATCGCCAGACGCGGGCTGGTGCGCACCTTCCAGCTGGTGCAGCTGTTCCACAACCTCACCGTGCTGGAAAACGTCAAGGTCGGGCGGCATGTGCGTACGCGCGCCGGCTTGTTGGCCGCACTGGCGCGACCGCGCTGGGCCCGGCAGGAGGAGAAGGAGACGGAGCGCCGCGCGCGCGAGCTGATCGAGTTCGTCGGCCTGCGGGAGCAGGCCGAGGTGCGGGCATCAGTGCTGTCTTATGGCCGGCAGCGCCTGCTCGAGATCGCGCGCGCATTGGCGGCCGAGCCGCGGCTGCTCCTCCTGGACGAGCCGGCGGCGGGCCTCAATCACGACGAGACTGAGCGGCTCTCCCGCATCATCCGCGCCGTCGCAGGGCGCGGCACCACCGTCCTCCTCATCGAGCACGACATGAAGCTCGTGATGAACACGGCCGACCGGCTGGTGGTGCTCAATTTCGGGCGCAAGATCGCGCAAGGCGCCCCGGCCGAAGTGCAGGCCAATCCGGACGTGATCGAAGCCTATCTCGGCGGCGTGGAGATGCTGCATGCCTGAAGCCGCCTACCTCGGACAGATCCTGGTCAACGGGCTGAGCGTCGGCTGCATCTACGGCCTGATCGGAATCGGCTTCTGCGTCATCTACAACGCCAGCGGCATCGTGAACTTTGCGCAGGGCGCATTCGTCATGCTGGGGGGCATGGTGACCTATGTGCTGCTCACCTCGTTCGCGCTGCCGATGGTCATCGCCGGCGCGCTCGCGGTCGTGGCGGTGGCGGCGCTGGGCGTGGTGATCGAGCGGCTGGTGGTGCGGCCGCTCTGGGACCGCAACGCCACCATGTTCGTGATGATCCTGGCCACGCTCGCAGCACAGATCGTGATCGAGCGTGCCACCCTCATCCTGGTCGGCGATCAGCCCAAGAGCATTCCGGTGTTCACCGACCTGCCCCCGATCCGCATCGCAGGCATCTCGATCGGCTATCAGATCTTCTGGATCATCGGCACTTCCCTGGCTCTGATCGGCCTGCTGGCGCTGTTCTTCCAGAAGACGCTGGTCGGGCGCGCCATGCGCGCCTGTGCGATCAACCGCGAAGCTGCGGCGCTGCAGGGTATCCCGGTTTCGCGCATGCTGGCGCTGTCTTTCGCGCTCAGCGCGGCGCTGGGCGCCATTGCCGGCATACTGCTCACCCCCACCCAGTTCACTGCGTTCAACGTGGGCACGCCGTTCGCGATCCTGGGCTTCATCGCGGCGATCGTCGGCGGGTTTGGGCGGCCGTTCGGCGCATTTCTCGGCGGGATCGCGCTCGGGCTCGCGCAGGCGCTCGCGGTGTTCGCCCTGGGGTCAGGGCTCAAGAACGTGGCAGCCCTCTCGGTCCTGCTGGTTTTTCTGTTCTTGCGACCGTCCGGAATTCTCGGGGCGGCGAAATGACGAATTGGAGGACTTGATGAGCGAAGCACTGCGTCCGGCCACTCACGCGCGGCATTATGCCGAGCCGCCGCAAAGGACCGAGACCGACGGCACCCGTCACTGGATCACGCGCGCCGCCAATTTCGTCACGGTGGTGAGCGAGACGCCGAGCGGCGCAGTCCTCACGCGCAACAACCCGGACGAATACATGGTGCTGCTGCCGCCGCCAACCGAAGCCGCAATCGAAGCCGGCGGCGCACGCGTCGACGCCGGGGGCGACAGTCTCGTCATCGTGCCGCCGGGGGAAAGCCGCCTCACGGTACGCAAGGCGGGGACCGTGATCCGGGTGTTCTCCGGCAGGGCCTCCGATCTGGCGGCCGCCGCCGTCAATGCGGCGACGTACGCCGACGGCGCGCTGGAAGTGACTCCGACCGCGCCATGGCCGGACCCGGTCGGAGGCTTTCGGCTGCGCCACTACGACCTGAGCGCGATCGCGAGTCCGGACCCCAGCCCGCTCAAGATGCGGCTGTTCCGCTCGACCAATCTCATGATCAACATCTTCCTGCCGTGGACCACGCGGCGGGACGAGCGCAAGCTCAGCCCCCATTCCCATGAGGACTTCGAGCAGATGTCGCTCGGCCTCAAGGGATCATTCGTCCATCACCTGCGCTATCCCTGGATGTCCGATAAGACGCGTTGGCGCAACGACGAGCATGAGCGCTACGACAGCCCCTCGGTGCTCGTCATTCCCGCCCGCGTCATTCACACCACCCAGGACGTGGGCGAGGGCGTGACCTGGCTCGTTGATATCTTCGGCCCGCCGCGCATGGACTTTTCGTCCAGGCCCGGCTTTGTGCTCAACGCCGCCGAATATCCGATGCCGCAGAGTCAACCGAAGGCATCTGCCGTAGCCTAAAATCTGATTCTCTCTCACGCGACCGCGGCGCGATCGGCGGCGGAGACCGGGGCCGACTGGCGGTCGAGCCGCAGCGTGAGGCAGAACGCCGAGCCGCCGCTGCGCAGGAAGGAATGAAGCGGCGTGATCGCCACACGGTAGCCGCGCTCCTTGAGCTGCGCGCGCAGGTGCTCTCCGGCGGCGGACATGATCACGGTCTTGCCGATGCACACGGCGTTGGCCGCGAGCAGGCTGCCATCCTCGGCCCCGATCTCGATCCGGTCCGCCGGCGCGGCGCGGGAGCGGATTTCCGAAAGACCCGCCGGCGTGAACGCGCCCGGCAGGTAGAGGAGCTCTCCGCCGGAGAGCGGGCAGAGCGCCGTATCCATGTGATAGAAGCGCTCGTCGGCGAGCTTTAGGGCGACGACCTCGTGCCCGAAAGTATCCGCCACCACGTGCCGCGCGGCAGCGTCGGAACGCGGCCCATAGCCCATCCAGAACAACCCGCGCGCGGCATCGAACACGCAATCCCCGGCGCCTTCGAGCACCAGCGAGGCGGGAAGTCGGGCGATGGCGTCAATCAGGCCGCGCGCCTGCAATCCCCGAAACGCCGCCTCGAAGTGCGGCTCCTCGCGCCGGCGCTCGGGATGCCGAAAGCGCGCCAGCAGAACCTGGCGGTTGAGCACGACACCGGCATTGGCCGTGAACACGAGATCGGGCAGGCCCGGTGCGGATGGTACCAGCTCGATGTGGGCGCCGAGCTTCGTCAAAGCCGCATGCAGCGCGCGCCATTCCCGCGCCGCGGCGAAATGCGCGCGCTCATCGCGCGCCCAGCTCGCGGGGTCCATCCAGGGATTGATGGCGTAGCTGACCGCGAAATGCTCGGGCCGGCACATCAGGAAGCGGGCCTCGGGGCGGTTCATGGTTGCCATGGTCGTCACTCCTTCCAGTCGCTTCCTGTTCAGGCAGCCCTGCGGCGCCGGCGCCTGCCGTCGATCTCGTCGAGCACGTCGGCGAAGCGATCGAGCGCCCAGTCGAGATCGTCGCGGGCGATGACGAGCGGCGGCGCCATCCTGATCACGGTGTGATGCGTCTCCTTGGAGAGAACGCCTCGTGCGAGGAGCCGCTCGCAGACATCGCGCGCGCTTGCGAGCTCGGGATCGATCTCGGCGCCGGCCCACAGGCCCCTGCCGCGGACTTCCCTGAGCGCCGGGTGCTGCAATGCGCGCAGGCGCCCCAGCATGTGAGCCCCGAGCACCGCGCTTTTCTCCACCAGGCCTTCATCGCGGATCACGTGCAGCGCCTCGAGACCGACGGCAGCCGCCAGCGCATTGCCGCCGAAGGTCGAGCCATGCGAGCCCGGCGTGAACACGTCCATGACCTCGCGCGTCGCAACGAATGCCGAGACCGGCAGCACGCCGCCGCCGAGCGCCTTGCCCAGAATCAATCCATCCGGCCGAATCCCTTCGTGCTCATGCGCGAACCAGGCGCCGGTGCGGCCGAGCCCGGACTGCACCTCATCGAGAATGAGCAGCACGCGGTGGGCATCGCAGAGACGGCGCAGCCCGGCGAGGAAGCCTGCCGGCGGCACGATGATGCCGGCCTCGCCCTGAATGGGCTCGACCAGCACGGCGGCGGTGTTTTGCCCGATGGCACGTTCGAAGGCGGCAAGATCGCCGAACGGGACCGAGCGGAAGCCCGGCGTGAACGGTCCGAAACCGTCGCGATAGTCGGCCTCGGTCGAGAACGAGATCACCGTCGTGGTGCGGCCATGGAAATTTCCACTCGCGACAATGATCTCGGCGCGCTCGCGCGGGATGCCCTTGACGCGGTAACCCCAGCGCCGCGCCGCCTTGATGGCGGTCTCGACCGCCTCGGCGCCGGTGTTCATCGGCAGCGCGGCATCGAGCCCGGTGAGCCGGCAAAGCTCCGCGAGGAAAGGTCCGAGGCGGTCGTTGAAATAGGCGCGCGAGGGCACAGCGAGGCGCTGCGCCTGCGCGTTGAGCGCCGCCAGAATGCGCGGATGGGCATGGCCGTGGCTCGCCGCGGAATAGGCGCTCATCATGTCGATGTAGCGTCGGCCGGCGGTATCCCAGAGATGGGCGCCTTCGCCGCGCGCGAGCACAACAGCAAGCGGCGCGTAGTTGCGGGCGCTGTATCTCCTCTCCAGCTCCATGGCGTCCATGGCACCTCTCCTGATGCTTCAATCTGATTCGCCAATTGGAAGCTATGTCGGGGCTGCAACATCCGCGGCGGAAGAGAAATGCCGGCACGGCGGAATCGGCGCTCGCGCCTGCGCGAGGCAGCCGAAAACGCTCCGCGGCCCGCCTTGAGCGCGAGCGAAACGCGGGGTCATCCGGATTTCACGCGCACGCGTGCTTGTGCACGGCCACAAGAATGCGCGTGCTCAATCCGGGCTACGCGTCTACTTCGGCAGCACCAGCCCGCCCGGAAGCTCCGGCGGTCGCGCCTCCGGAAGGAATTCGGCAATGGTCCCCAGCACCACTGGCTGGATGACGCCGTTGACCTCGCGCACCTGCGATATGTAGCGCGGCTGGATGGGCTCGTTCTTCTCGTTGAACCGGAAGCGTCCGGCGGGCGTCGTGAGCTGAGCGCCCTTCACGGCGGCATGCAGTGCCGCCTTGTCCGTGAGCTTGCCGTTTGTCTGCTTCAGGGCAGCACCGAGAACCTGTCCCATGACGTAGCCGCTCACGCCCTGCCAGGTAGGCTTCCCTTTGTAGGCCGCCTCCCAGTCCTTGACGAACGCGTGGTTTTCAGGCGTGTCGACCGTCGAGAAATAGTACGAAGCACCGACAAATCCGAGCGCTGCGGCGCCCTGCGCCGGCATGATGGCTTCGTCGACGGTGGCCGTGAAGCCGTATAGCGGCAGCTTTCTGCCGTAGTCCGCGAACTGCTTGATGAAGCGCACCGCGTCCGCGCCGGCCATGAAGATCAGCCCCACGTCCGCGCCGGCGTCGATCTGCGCGATGATGGAGCCAAAATCGGGTGTGCCCAGCCGCGGCAGCAGCTTCTGGAGCACCTTGCCGCCGCTGACCTCGAAGCCTGCCTCGAACCATTTCACCGCATCCTGGCCGGCGTTGAAGTTGGGCGCGATCGCCACCGCTTTCTTGAAACCTGCCTTGCCGGCGAGGTAGCCCTGAAGAAAGGAATCCGCGGTCGCCGGGAATGTGGTGCGGAACATGGACTTGTTGTCGGAGACTTCGTCCACGGTCGCCTGCACCAGGCAAAGCAGCCCGTGCCCGGAGACGAACATCTTGATCGCGGCGGCGCTCGCGGAGCTCATCGGGCCGAGCAGCACATCGATATTGTCGGAATCCACAAGCTTGCGCACCTTGGCAAGCGCGGTTGCGGGATCATTGCCGGTGTCCTCGATGACGGTCTCGACGGTGCGGCCGCCGAGCTTGCCGCCCGCCTGCTTCAGATAAAGCAGGAAGCCATCGCGCTCCGCCATGCCGAGCGTTCCCAGCGGACCGGATAGCTCGGTCAGGATGCCGATCTTGATCGAATCCTGCGCGCGCGCGGTCGCGGGCCCTCCCAGCAGGGTCGAAGCTGCACAGATCAGCAGACAAATTCGACGCATCGTTCGTTCCCGTCTGGCTCAGTGGGCCCGCTCTTTTGTGATGAACTCGTCGGCGACGAAGCGGATCGCGGGAGCATCCATCTGCACGAAGTTCTCCTCGTCCTTGCGCATCATGGCCGGGATCGCGGAGGCGAACATGGAGCGGATTTCCTCACCCGACTTGAAATAAAGCTCGACCATCCCGTCGAAAGGCGCCGCTTTGCCGTCGAGCGCGGCGGGCACCGCGAAGGTCGCGACAATGCGGATCACCGGCGACTGCCGGATGACGATATCCTCGAGCTTCGAGTGGTTGTGCAGCCAGTAGTCCTTGAACTGCTGCGGGCTCAGATCGTTGCGGCGAAAGACGGTGCGGATGATCTTGAGGCGCCGCGATCCGCGCAGCACCGCGGCAGCGTCGCCCTTTTCGCCCATCTGATACTCTTGGGCGATCATCTCCTGCAGCGGGGCGCCGGCATCGATACAGCTCCGATCGTCGTCGAGCAGATCGGCAAGCTTGCCGCCGCCACAGCTCGTCCGCGCATCGGCAAGGCTGTCGAAATACACGGCCAGCATGGCATCGAACGGCGGCTCGGCGCCGCCCATGGCGACCTCGCCGGTGCTCACATTTTTCACGATGCGACGGACCGCCGTACCTTGCGTGGCCTGCTTGTCGCGTTCGGCGCGCGCGGCGATCCACTGCTCGCCAAACTCGGGCAGCGTCAACCCCGGCCTGCGCTTGATCATGCGGATGTATTTGTAGATCGGCTGCATCTGATCCGCGGTCATGCGCAGTCCTCATCCTAGACGCGTATCGCGGTAAACGTCTCTGACCAGGCAGATCAGACCGAAATCCGGCGCGGCGAGCTCGTCATCGGCATGCAGGACCTGTGAGCGCCAGCCGTCCGCGGTCCGATGCTCCGCAATGATCTCCGGGCGATCCTGATGCACCAGCAGAATGCAGATGCAGGATGGATGCGCCCGGTAGATATCCTGCTTGCTTTCAATAATGCCCTTGTCGCTCTCGGAAAGGACTTCGGCAACCAGGGAAAAGCGATCGGCGTAACGCGGGTCCGGATTTTCGTCCTCCCGTATCACGGTGACATCGGGCTCCGGATCAAAGGGCACGGTGGATACGATGTTCACGCCGATGTCATGATAGGCGACAAAGGTTGGATCGCGGCGCCGCAGCGCCGCATTCAGCAAGGGTTCGAGGTTGCTCGCGATCCGTTGATGGCGGCGGTTCCGCGGATTCACCATCATCGGAACGCCTTCGATCAGCTCCCAATGCTCCTCTTCCGGCCGTGACGTCAGCCACGTGCGGAAAGAAGCAACTGAGAGCATGGGGGAACTCTGGCGCAGTGCGCCGACCACGATGTTTTTCTCCAAGGCTGGGTAGCGCCATCATATGGGGCGCGCATCAAGTCAACAAGGTCGGAGCCAGCCTTGCGTGGTCGAGGTCTTCCCGTCGCTTGCTCAAGGTCGGGCTCGGCTTGCCGCGATTCATGCCGTAGCCTATTCACGATAGGGCCCATCGTCGGCAAGCTGCCATGACATTCTGGATCGTGAACATCCTCAATGGTCTCTCGCTGGCGATGATCCTGTTCTTGCTCGCGTCGGGACTGACGCTCGCGTTCGGGCTCATGCGCATCGTCAACATGGCGCACGGATCGTTCTACCTGCTGGGCGCCTATCTTGCGTTCAGCGCGATGCAGGCGAGCGGCTATTTTCTGCCGGGGGCAGTGATCGCCGTCATGGCGGCGGCGGCGCTCGGCATGGCGATCCAGCGCTTGCTCCTCTCCAGGCTGCACAAGCAGGAGCTGTCGCAGGCATTGCTCACCTTGGGCCTGCTCTTCATCTTTTCCGACATCGCGTTCTGGATCTGGGGCGGAAATCCGGTGCTGCCGCTGCAACCGGCTTTGTTCAGCGGCACCGTGAATATTTTCGGGGTGCCGTATCCGTTCTACCGGCTGTTCCTGATCGGCGTCGGGCTGCTGCTTGCGCTGCTGCTTTGGTACTCGCTCGACAATACGAAGATCGGCGCAATCATCCGCGCAGGCCTCGACGACGAGGAAATGCTGCGCGGCATCGGCGTCAACGTGCCGCTGCTGTTCGCCTGCGTGTTTGCGCTTGCCGCCGGCCTGGCCGCTCTCGGCGGCGTCCTCGGCGGGCCGTTGCTGGGTGTCTTTCCTGGCGCCGATTTTGAGGTCGTGCTGCTCGCCTTCGTGGTGGTGACCGTGGGTGGGCTCGGCAGCATCGCCGGCGCTTTCTGGGCAAGCCTGCTGGTCGGCCTGATTGATAATTTCGGTAATGCCTGGTTTCCGCAGCTCTCGCTGTTCACGATCTTCCTGCCCATGATCCTGGTGCTGGCGGTGCGCCCGACCGGCTTGATGGGGCGCGCCTGAGGTGAGCTCCGCAATCGGCATGGTTGCCGCGGCCGCCGTCATCCTCGCGCTCGCCGCCGGCGCCCCGGCATTGTCGGCCTATCAGCTCGATCTGCTTACCCAGATGCTCACCTATGCAATCTTCGCGATGAGCCTCGACATCCTGCTCGGCTATACCGGCCTGCCCTCGCTCGGCCATGCCGCCTATTTCGGGCTTGCCGCGTATGCGACCGCGATCATCTCTTTACGCCTCTCGGTTCCGTTCGCGCTCGCGGCGCCGGCGGGCGTAGCGGCCTCCGTGATCGCGGCGGCGCTCTTCAACCTGCTCGCGCTGCGCACATCGCGCGGCTACTACCTGATGATCACGCTTGCGCTCTCGCAGCTGCTGTGGAGCCTGGCGGTGAGCTGGACCGAGCTCACCGGCGGCGACAACGGCCTGCCGGGACTTGAGCGGCCGGGCGCCATCGCGTCCGCCGCGGGGTTCTTCTATGTGACGCTGACTGTTTTTATCGTTTCGACCCTCGCGCTCTCGGTGCTCGTGCGCTCGCCTGTCGGTTACGCGCTCAAGGGCGTGCGCGAGAACGAGGGCCGCATGCGCGCGCTTGGCTATGACGTCTGGAAATACAAGTATTTTGCCTCGCTCGTTGCCGCCCTGTTCGCCGCCATTGCCGGTGAGCTGTTCCTCTACCTCAACGGCTTCGTGAGCCCGTCCGCGTTGAGCGTCACGGTGTCAGCCCAGGTCCTCATGATGGTGCTGGTGGGCGCGGCGGGGACGCTGTTCGGCCCGATTTTGGGCGCCGTCATGTTCGTGCTTCTGCAATATGTGGTGAGCTCCTACACGCAGCGCTGGCTGTTCGTCATCGGCTTCATCTATGTGATCATCGCGCTCTACGCGCCGCAGGGCGTGCTTGCGTTTCTTGCCGAGCGTTTGCGGCGGCGGACAAGGCGCGCGGCGTGAATCCCCTCGTCATCAGGAATCTCTCGTGCAGCTTCGGCGGGGTACGGGCGCTCGACAATGTTTCGCTGCAACTCGAGCCCGGTGAGCGGCGCGCCATCATCGGCACCAACGGTGCGGGCAAGACGACGCTGTTCAACGTCATCAATGGTCAGCTCGCACCCAGCTCCGGTAAAATCTGGATTCTGGGAGAGGACGCCACTTACGCGCCGATTCACCGGCGCGCTGCGCTCGGGCTCGGGCGCACCTTTCAGATCACCAGCCTGTTCCCGCGCCTGAGCGTCCTCGACAACATGCTCGTGGCGGTCGCCGCACTGACGCGGTTCCATTTTGTGTTCTGGCGTCCCGTCGCCGCGCACGCGGAGATCATCGCCCGCGCTTGCGAGACGCTGGCGCGCTGGAATCTCTGGGATCTCCGCGACCAGCTGGTCGGCAATCTGTCGTACGGCATGCAGCGGCAGCTTGAAATCGTGCTGGCGCTCGCGGGAAGCCCGAAGCTGCTGTTGCTCGATGAGCCGATGGCGGGGCTCTCAGCGGCCGAAACGCACCTTGCCTCGGACATCATCCTGCAGCTCGAGCGCAGCGTCACGGTGCTGCTGATCGAGCACGATCTGGCGGCGTCGTTCCGCATCGCCGACCGGGTGACTGCGATGGCGGAGGGCCGCGTGGTGGCGGAGGGAACGCCGGACGAAATCCGAACGGATGCGACCCTGAGGCGGATCTACAAGGGAGCGCCCGCGGCGAGCGGCGGAGCAGTCCGTGGCTGACCCTGAGCTCCTCGTCGACGATGTCCACTCCTATTACGGCGACAGCCACGTGCTGCAGGGAGTTTCGCTGTCGCTGGCGAAAGGCTCCGTGGTCGCCGTGCTCGGCCGCAACGGCGTCGGCAAGACCACATTGGTGCGTACCATTATTGCGTTTACGCCGGCCCGGCGGGGACGCGTCCTGCTTGCCGGCCGCGATGTGACGCGGCTTCCCGCCTACCGCGTCGCGCAGGCGGGGATCGCGCTGGTTCCCCAGGGGCGCCGCGTCTTCACGTCGCTCACGGTGCGCGAGAACCTCGAGATCGCGCGCGGCCGTTCTGCCGGCGGCGGCAGCCGGGTGTCGGCGCACCTTGGCTTCGACGCGGTCCTCGATCTGTTCCCCCGGCTGCGTGAACGCCTCGCCAATCGCGCCGCCACCTTGTCGGGCGGTGAGCAGCAGATGCTTGCCATCGCACGCGCGCTTGTTGCGGGGCCGCGTCTGCTTCTGATGGATGAGCCGACCGAAGGACTGTCGCCGTATGTCGTAGAGGAAATCAGGCAACTGATCCTGCGTCTCAGACAGGGCGGTCTTTCCATTCTCCTGGTCGAGCAAAATGTGGAGTTCGCGATTGGCGTTGCGGACCTGGTCTACGTCATGGACAAAGGCCGCATCGCATCCGCGTTGCCGCCCGGCGATCTGATGAGAAATGAGCAGATGATGGAGACTTACCTCGGGATCGCCGCGAGGTAGCGCGCCTTTCGGGCGAGCTTGAGCGCGATGTGCCGCGCCTGCATCAAGCCGGCCTGCGCGCGAGCAGCCAATCCGGGTAACCCGCAAAGCGGCGCACCGGGCGCAGCGCCACGTGGCTGACTATCCGCGCAACTCCCAGATCGGGATCATCGATAAGGCCGCTGGTGAGCTCCTCGTAGTCCGCGAGATCGGCGCAGACGATGCGCGCGAGGTAGTCGAGAGCGCCGCTCACCTCCCAGCACTCGACCACGGCATCGATCGCAGTGATCCGTTTTTCGAACCGGCGGCGATTGGCCTGTTTCTCCAGGATGATCTCGGCAAAGACGTTGACCGGTCGCGACAGGTAGCGAAGCTCGATCACCGCCTGATATCCCGCGATGATGCCGGCTTGCTCGAGCCGGCGGACGCGTTCGAGGCAGGCGCGCGGCGACAGTCCGACCCGATCTGCCAGCTTCTGGATGGTCGAGCGCCCGTCGCGCTGGAGCCCGGCGAGGATCTTCACATCGAGTGCGTCCAATGCAGGCGGGCGCTTTGCGGCCATTGCAGTCTCTCAGTGCCGTCCGAACAGCCGGTCGATGAACCAGCCGTCGAGGCCGTCCTGATGGCTCTGCGGGACAGGCGGGTCGCGGCCGACCGTTGCCGGCGGGATGATGGCGGCGGGCGGAATTGCGGATACGAGCGAGGTTCCCGCGGCAACGCCCGGCAGACCCGCCACCGGGACCCCCTGATGGGCGACCTTCATCACCCGGCTCCATATCTCGACCGGCAGGCCGCCTCCCGTCGCCTTCTTCATGGGCGAGGAATCGTCATTGCCGAGCCAGACGCCGGTGACGAGGTGGCTCGTGTAACCGATGAACCAGGCGTCGCGGTAATCCTGGCTGGTTCCCGTCTTGCCCGCGGCGGGCCAGAGCGGAAGCTGCGCATTGCGGCCGGTGCCGCTCACCAGTGTTTCCCGCATCATTGTATTCATCATCGCAACGTAGCGCGGATCGATGATGCGTCCGAGGTTCGCGGGCATGTGCGCGAACAGCACCTTGCCATCGCGGGTGCGCACCCGCTGCACGACATGGATTGCCACCGCATCGCCGCCGTTTGCAAACGGCGAATAGGCCGAGACCAGCTCCATCAGTGAGACTTCCGAGGTGCCGAGCGCGAGCGACGGATTGGCTTCAAGCTTGGAGGCAATGCCGAGCCGGTAGGCGGTCCTTGCGACCGCCACCGCGCCGAACTCGAGCGTAAGTCGCACCGAGACGGTGTTGAGCGAGAGTGCAAGCGCCTGCGTCAGCGTGACCGGCCCGTGATACTCGTGGCGGTAGTTCTCCGGCTTCCAGCGCTTGAGCGCGATTGGCTTGTCGTCGCGGATGGTATCCGGCGTAAGCCCGCGCTCCAGGGCCGTGAGGTAGACGAAAGGCTTGAACGCCGAGCCCGGCTGGCGCCTCGCCGCCACGGCGCGGTTGTATTGGCTCTCGCCGTAGCTCCTCCCGCCGACGAGCGCGCGCACCGCGCCTTCCGGCGTAACGGCGACAACGGCGCCCTGCGAGACGTCGAGCCTTGGCCCCTTGAGGGTGAGCACGTCGGTGAGGGCCGATTCCGCCGCAGCCTGCAGGACGGGATCGATGGAGGTCTCGACGATCAGGTCCTTGTCAACACGGCCGACCAGATCATCAAGGACGTCCATGATCCAGTCGGCGACGTAGTTGACGGAGCCGGCCGAGGCGGACTTGACGGCGTGCGCCGGCTGCGCAAGCGCCGCCTTCGCCACCGCCTCGCTGATGAAGCCAAGCTCTGCCATCGCCGTCAGTACGGCCTGCGCGCGGCGCTCGGCACCAAACGGATTGCGGCTCGGCGCAAGCCGCGATGGTGACTTGACGAGGCCAGCAAGGAGAGCAGCCTCGGCGACCTTGAGCTGCGCTGCGGGCTTGCCGAAATAGCGCTGAGCCGCGGCCTCGACGCCATATGCGCCGGAGCCGAAATAGACCCGGTTGAGGTAGAGCTCGAGAATCTCGGGCTTTGTGAGCTTGCGTTCGAGCCACAGCGCAAGCACCAGTTCCTGCAGCTTGCGCCAGACCGTGCGGTCCTGGGTCAGGAACAGGTTCTTGGCGAGCTGCTGGGTGATGGTCGAGCCGCCCTGGGCGACGTGCCGGCGCAGCAGATTGGCCATGGTCGCGCGCAGAAGCCCGACCGGATCGACGCCGAAATGATCGTAAAAGCGCCGATCCTCGATTGCGATGAAGGCCTTCGGCAGGTAGGCCGGGAGTTCCTTGATCGGAACGTCGGTGCCGCTCATCTCGCCGCGGCTGACCAGCGGATGGCCATCGAGGCCGACAATCTCGACGGTGGGAGGACGCTTGGGCACCTCGAGCGACTGGATCGGGGGAAGCGTCGCCGCCACAAAGACAAGTGAGCCGCCTGCGGCGATGATCCCCCATAACGTGAGCACGAGGCTCCAGTAGAGGAGCCGCGGAAGCAGAGAACGTCCTTTGCCGCGCCCGCCGCGGCGCCGGCCTCGGCCGGACCGGCTCGCGCGAGAAGGATCGCTCCCCGATCGCTCCGGCGCGGGACCTGCGGCCGCATCGGCACCGCCGTCTCGGCGCGCTTTTCGCCCGCCCATCCTCGTTCCCCACGGGTCCACTTTGTGCCGCCGATCCACGGCGGTTGCCCGGAGGCGAGCGTAAGGAGAGCGATTTAAGGGGGGGTTACCGGCCCTTCACTCGGCCGCGGTTCTCTCCGATGCGCTTTTTGCGGACTTCGCGGCAGTCTCGTGTGCCGCCGAGAACAGGCTGATCAAGGCGCGCTTGATCGCTGCCTGCCGGATGGCCGACGTGATCTTGGCTCCAAAAAGATCGGTGACGTAGAACACGTCGACGACGCGCTCGCCGAAGGTCGCAATATGCGCGGATGCAATGTTGAGATCGAGCTTGGAAAGCGTCGAGGTGAGCTCGAACAGCAGGCCCGGCCGATCGAGCCCAGCGACCTCGATCATGGTATGGCGGCTTGACCAGCCGTTGTTGATGGACACTTCGGGCTGCAGCGCGAAGGCCCGCAGCCTGGCCTTGCTGCCGGCGCGCTTGGCAACCACTTCCGGCAGCCGCAGGTCCCCGCGCAGCGCCTTCTCGATGGTGTCGGTGATGCGCGCGGCGCGGCGCGCCTCGTCCTCGTCGAGATCGAATTCGCGCGAGACCGCGATCGTGTCGAGGGCACGACCGTCGGTGGTGGTGAAGATCTGCGCGTCCACGATATTGGCGCCGGCGACCGCGCAGGCGCCCGCGATGATGGAGAGCAGCCACGGATGATCGGGTGCGAGCACGGTGAGCTCGGTAACGCCGCGTGCTGCCGGGAATGATGCGGACGTCGCCACTGACTTTTCCGCCTGCGCCGCAGAACGCAGGAAGCGCGCATGGGCGATCTGGTGCGCAGGGTCGACCTTGAGCCAATAGGCCGGGTAGTGCAGGCCGACATAGGCGTCGCTCTCCGCCGCAGTCCAGTCCGCGAGCGCGACGCGGAATTGCGCCTGCGCTGCGGCAACGCGCTGTGCGCGGTTGACCTCGGAGAACCCGCCGGTGAGCACCGGCTCCGTCTCGTAATAGAGGGAGCGAATGAGCTGCGCCTTCCAGCCGTTCCATACTCCGGGTCCAACCGCCTTGATGTCGGCTGCAGTGAGAATGGCAAGCAGCTTCATGCGTTCAACCGACTGCATGACGGCGGCGAAATTCTCAATGGTCATGCGGTCGGAAAGATCGCGCGACTGGGCAAGGATCGACATGACCAGGTGCACCTCGACCAGCCAGGCCACCGTTTCCGTCTCCGCCGGCGAAAAGCCGAGCCGCGGGCAGAGATGGCGAGCGACGCGCGCGCCGGCGATGGAGTGGTCCTCGACGCGGCCCTTGGCGACATCGTGCAGGAACAGCGCGACGTAGAGCAGGTCGCGATGGCGCGGCTGGATCGTGCGCATCAGCTCGCTCGCGAACATGGTGTCCTCGCTGCGACCCGCGTCGATGTCGGAGAGCACGCCGATGCAGCGTACGAGGTGCTCGTCGACCGTGTAGTGGTGATACATGTTGAACTGCATCATCGCCACGATGCGGCCAAAGGCGGGGATGAAGCGGCCCAGCACGCCGGCCTCGTTCATGCGCCGCAGCACGGTCTCGGCGTCGTTCTTCGAGGTCAGGATCTCAAGGAACAGCCGATTTGCCTCCGGATCATCGCGCAGCGTCTGATCGATCAGCTTGAGCGAGCGCGTCGCCAGATGCATGGCATCGGGATGAAAGGCCAGGTTGTACCGCTGAGCGAGATGGAAGATGCGGATCAGGTTGACCGGGTCATGCTTGAACACGTTCGGGTCGGCGACATTGATGCGGTTGTTCTCGACCACGAACTCATCGCTTTCGCTCAGCGCGGGGCGGGTGCGCGGCCGCAAGCGCGCCATCATCCGGCTCAGCACCGGCATCGGCTTGGCCTGGCTCTCTTCAAGCTTGGCGCAGAGAATGGCGGTGAGATCGCCGACGTCCTTGGCGATCAAAAAGTAGTGCTTCATGAAGCGCTCGACGTCGCGCAGGCCCGGATGCTCGGTATAGCCGAGGCGCACCGCGATCTCGCGCTGGATGTCGAACGAGAGCCGCTCTTCCGCACGTCCGGCGAGGAAGTGCATGTGGCAGCGCACGGCCCAGAGGAAATCGGCGCAGCGGCGGAAGCGTCGATACTCGCGCGGGTCGTAGACGCCGCGGTCGATGAGCTGCTCGCGTTTGCGCACGCGATAGACGTATTTGGCGATCCAATAGAGGGTATGCAGGTCGCGCAGTCCCCCTTTGCCGTCCTTGACATTGGGCTCGACCAGGTAGCGGGACTGTCCCGCGCGCCGGTGGCGCTCCTCGCGTTCGGCAAGCTTGGCGGCGACGAAATCCGCCGCGCTGCCCTGCACGATCTCCTTGTCGAAGCGCGGCACCAGCTCGTCGTAAAGCCTGCGATCGCCGAGCAGATAGCGCGCCTCGAGCACCGCCGTGCGCACTGTCATGTCCGCCTTGGCCTGCCGAATGCACTCGGTGACGGAGCGCGTGGCGTGACCGACCTTCAGCCCCATGTCCCACAGGCAATAGAGAATCGTCTCCGCGACCGATTCGCCCCAGGCGGTTTGCTTGTACGGAAGCAGGAACAGGAGATCGATGTCGGATCCCGCCGCCAGCAGGCCGCGGCCGTAGCCGCCGGTGGCGATCACGGCCATACGCTCGGCCTCCGAGGGGTTCTGCGCCGAGTAAAGGTGCTTTCCCGCAATGTCGAACAGCAGGCGGATGATCTCGTCCTGCATGAAGGACAGTCGCTCGGCGCAGCGGCGGCCTCCGCGATCGTCGATGAGCAGGCGCTCGGCTGCGGTGCGGCCATCCAGCAGGGCGAGCTTGAGGCGGCGCGATAGGGCGAGCCTGAGCTCGCGCTGGTTACCCGCATGCGTCTTGGCAATGGCTTCGAGATCGCCGGCCACGGCGGCGGCATCAAACACTTCGGTTTCACGCGCGGCGGGCTGGTTTGCAATCAGCATGTGGACCCGGTTGGGCGAAGCCCAGTTCTCGTTGCATCGTTATATGGCAGATTCCGCCTGTGTGCGAATGTCTCGGTAGGGAATCATGCTATTTTTCCAGTCCGATCAGCGGATATTTTCTCATTGACGGCCGTGGCAGCCCTTTCTAAAGAAAGAATATAGCGCCGATTTGAGCAAGCAGCTTGCGGGCGCTTAACAAATGCAGCTAAAGCGCGGGGCCTGCCCCTCGCCCAGCTGACGGCGGGCCAGAAAATCCCGCTTTCATCAACCGGCCGCCGCGCGACAGAGGGAACGCGGGCAGGGCCAATGCCATGGAGGTCGTCGTGACCCTGATTTCCCGTCGGATTCTCGTTGCCTGCGCTCTCATCGGAGCGTTTCCGACTGCAGCCTTCTCGGCCGCGGACAAGCCCAGCGAAATCCGCATTGATTGGGCGACCTACAACCCGGTGTCCATGCTGTTGAAGGACAAAGGCTTCCTGGAAAAGGAGCTCGCCAAGGACGGTATCGCAGTCCGCTGGGTGCAGACCAATAGCTCGTCCAATGCGCTGCAATTCCTCAACGCCGGATCGATCGACTTCGGATCGACCGCGGGTTCCGCCGCGCTCGTCGCCCGCATCAACGGCAACCCGATCAAATCGATCTACGTCTATTCGCGGCCGGAATGGACCGCGCTCGTTACCACCAAAGAGAGCCCGATCAGCAAGGTCGAGGATCTCAAAGGCAGGAAGGTGGCCATGGTGCGCGGCACCGATCCGCACATTTTTCTCGTTCGCGCGCTGTTCTCAGCGGGCCTCACCGACAAGGACACCATCCCGGTGCTGGTGCAGCAGCATGCCGATGGCGGCAACTTGCTGATCCGCGGCGATGTCGATGCCTGGGCCGGCCTCGATCCGATGATGGCCCAGCATGAGATCAAGGACGGCGCGCGGCTGTTCTACCGCAAGCCCGAAGCCAACACCTGGGGCATCCTCAATGTGCGCGAAGAGTTTGCCAAGGACCATCCCGATATCGTGCCGCGCGTGATTTCGGCCTACGAGGAGGCGCGCAAATACTCGCTCGCCAATTACGCCGATCTCAAGAAAATCTTCATCGGCGTCACCAAGCTGGATGACGCCGTCGTGGACAAGCAGCTCAAGGAACGTACCGAGCTCACCCACAACAAGGTCGGTCCGGCACAGCGTGAATCGATCCTCGAGGCCGGTGTTGCATTGCAGAAGGCGGGCGTCATCGGCGCCAATGTGGATGTGAAAAAATCGGTCGATGAGCTCATCGACGATCGCTACGTCACCGTCACGAATTGATGTCGTACGGCCGGCGTGTTGCATTGGAAGGGCGTGCCGTGTCTCTTGTCGCCATGACGGCCGTCCGGCAAGCCGCAACCGAACGCTCCGCGCCCGCGGCGCGGCACAAGGCC
>Ga0306925_10000170_pt1 | contig 39801 bp, 45 predicted proteins | sample flu12Cox44000176_FD_203755 | JGI IMG/M metagenome (GOLD analysis project Ga0306925, IMG submission 203755) | Lab enrichment of tropical soil microbial communities from Luquillo Experimental Forest, Puerto Rico - flux8day.12C.oxic.44.000.176 (v2)... | ecosystem: Environmental > Terrestrial >... | reverse complement strand
CGCTGCGCGATTCCCACATTCCCACCGCCCGGCTACTGCTATATATTCTAAAAACCTATTTCCGAAAGGAGCCTTCCTCGCCGCCTGCACCCTTCCCCTTCAGGCTCATTCTTGGATTAGAAAAGACCGCCGGAGCGCTGACTTGGCATGCGCGCTGCACAAGCGCAACCTGCTGCATCGCCGACACTCCTCCCGCGGGTAACCTTGCAATGGTAACCGGGCACTGCAAACGTACATGTGCTGGATTCCATGGCGCGGGAAGGTGCCCGTGTGTAGAAGCCGGGAATCGCGGCCCTGCGTCACTGCGCAGTCCTGAGAGGGGCTCCTATAATGAGCCGTTTCGCATTCTTCGCACTGACATGGCCCAATAGAGGACAACATGGCAGTGAACCAATATCGCACGATGACGCAGCACTACACTGAACTCGAGGACCTTTATGGAGCTCACAACTATCACGTGTTGGATGTAGTGATCGATCGCGCCCGCCTTACGCCATGAACCTTCCCTACCCCAACCCGTCAGGCGCTGGCGTGGCGTCGAGATAAAGCATTTCCAAGGCATGGCATTCGGCGCACAGTGTGATTAGATTCTGTTCGACGTCATCACCCGAATGACTCCGAGACTGTTGGTGGTGTACTTCCAATTGGCTCATGCTACCGCAGTTCTGACACCGCCAGCCATCACGGATCAGTATCTTGCGGTGCAGGTTCCGGTAGCTCTCCGGATTCAATTTTAGGCGTGGTCGATTGCGGCCAATCCTCTTCATGCGTTCGTGCCGACAACACCAGATAGAAAGGCTTCCTGCTGACAGCGGGGTAGGAAGTGGAAGTAGCGGGAAATGGACTGCAGCAGTATCTCCGGGTTGCCGTTCTCGAGGTTGGCCCCTGATAGGAAGTCGGCGCAGATCATCTCCAGGCAATAGCCTCGTGATTTGTCTGAGCCCAACATCCGGGAAGCGGTTTCAATTGCGTGCTCGATGGCCGGTTGCCCTCAGGCATTTTTGTTTTTGCTTCTTAGACAATTCTTTCAGTTTTAGAAAGTTTCAGCTTCGCAATTCCTTTTCTGTTGTGCGGGCAAGGAGATTGCCCAGCAGCAATCACTCTTCATGCGTACAGCCGTCAGAAACCTACGGGACGTGCGACAATTCTCGTGGCCTGTGGGCTTCCTCTCTTTTCTTTGCATCATGTGATGAGCGCGAGAGTGAATTTTTGCGAAACGAAGCCAAAAGCGCTTCGTTTTCAACAAGTCAATGAATGAACTCGTACAATCAGTCTGGACTCGGCAACCAGACCTTGGCGTTCAAGAGGCGCCCGAAGGCCAAGTCTGCAGAAGGAGACCGTGGCGGCATTGCTGGACTTGTTGTCGGCGGCTGCACAGGAAACACAGCAGCCATTCAGCCGCAGCCGTTCTTTGAAACGGTGCTGGCAGGTACAGGATACTGCAACGGTTTTGCCAACTGCACACAACGCAGTAGCGGCGAACGAGGGCATTAACGGCACGGCAATCTCAATATTCAGAACGTTTGGAGCCTTTACAGCGATCTGGATAGCGGAGGCTTCAACTTCCCGCGGAGCATGATGAATAAACCGCTTTCCGGTCCGTTTGGAACGGCCAGCTCACTAGCGGTGTCGGCATGAACGCCAGCATCGGCTACGGTAACTACAACGCGCTATTCATCAGCCTGAAAACGCAGGCCTGGCACGGTGTGATCATGCAGTCGAACTTTACCTGGTCGAAGACATTAGGTACCGGCACCGAGGTGCAGGCTACTAGCGAGGCAATGACTCCCGATGTATTCAACCTGCAAACAGGCTATGGCTACCAGGCGTTCGACCGCCGGTACATTTATAACCTGTTCATCGTTTACCAACCTAACTTCTACAAGGGGCAGTCCGGCATTCCTGGGACACTTCCTGGGTGGCTGGACGTTTGCTGCTGTGTTTACCGCTGGCAGCGGATTGCCGATAACCCTCGGCACGATCAAGGGCGGTGGACAGGCGTTCGGTGAAGGCGACTCGGTGAACTTCTTCGGGTATGGAAACTCGGAGAACGCGATTCCAATCACTCCCGCAAATGTGGGACAGGGCTCGCGTTATTTCGGTATTACGACCGCGATTGGTTCAGCCGGAATCAACGGCTCCAACATGTTCAAGGATCCGACGGCAGCGTATAACAACATCCGTCAGCCCATCCTTGGACTAGACACTCGCGATGGCGGATTTGGCGTCTATCGCGGCATGCCGTATTGGAACGTGGATTTCAGCGTGATGAAGAATTTCAGGATCACCGAACGATTCAGCTCTGAATTCCAAGTGGTCTTTACAAACTTCTTCAACCACGACCAGTTCGGCGATCCATCGGGCGACTACCTGGCTACCAGCAACCCTGGCAGTTTCGGATCGCTTTCGGGACAGCTTTACAGCTACAGCCCGCGGCAGATTCAGTTTGGTCTGCGGCTCAACTTCTAATTCCCCTAACCCCTGTTCGACCTCGGCCGGGAGCTAGACTCCCGGCCTTTTCTCATGCGGAAGACAAATGACAATGTGCGCTCTAGGGCCAATTTCGCTTCACGGTTGTATCTAGACCGGCTGCTATCTTGCAACTCTCCTCGCCTCGCGGTTACATTCAGAGGACACTCCATTCGCATGAAGAAATCACCCAAGGTCCGCCCTAAGCCCTTGCCTCACACACAAATCCAGTCGGAGGTGAAATTCGCTTCTCGCCTCGACCTCTGGATCTGCGTCGGCTTGTTGGTTGCTGTCTTCGCAGTTTACGCGCAGGTTGGCACACATGCATTCGTAAACTTCGACGACCCTATCTATGTCACCGAGAACTCGCAAGTGCTCGCGGGCCTCACCTTGAACGGCGTCATCTGGGCCTTCACCACGTTTCATGACTCCAACTGGTTTCCGCTGACTTGGCTCTCGCATATGCTCGACGTCCAGCTCTTCGGACTGGACAGCGGCTGGCACCACCTCACTAATATCTCGCTGCACGCTCTCAGCACGCTGCTGCTGTTTGTCGCGCTCCGTCGCATGACCGGGGCACGCTGGCCAAGCGCCTACGTCGCGCTCATCTTCGCAATTCACCCGTTGCATGTCGAAAGTGTTGCCTGGATCGCCGAGCGCAAAGACGTCCTTAGCGCCCTCTTCTGGATGCTCACCCTGCTTGCCTACTCCAACTATCTCGCACGGTCCACACGCGCCCGTTACCTGCTCACTCTCCTCATCTTCGTCCTCGGCCTCATGTCCAAGCCGATGCTCGTGACCTTGCCGGTCGTGCTTATATTGCTCGACCTATGGCCGTTGAGCCGCGGACTTCACATCATCGAGAAAGTTCCCTTCTTGGTTGCGTCGCTAGCATCATCGATCGTCGGTTACGTAGCCCACCTGCGCGGCGGAGCCGTGGCTACTCTCGAAGTCATTCCGCTAAGTTCACGCATTCAGAATGCCCTGATCACCTACGTTGTCTACATACTGAAGACCTTCTGGCCAACTCATCTTGCGGTCTTCTACCCATATCCGCTGCAGTCGATCGTTGTCCCCGCGATTCTCTCGGCAATTGCCCTCGCCATCATCACGGCTCTCGTTGTGCTTGTGTACAAGCAGCGGACCTACCTCGCAATCGGATGGTCCTGGTATCTCGTGACTCTGCTCCCCGTCATAGGCATCATCCAGACGGGATCGCAGGCTCGGGCCGACCGTTACACCTACATTCCCATGATCGGTCTGACGATCGCCTTGGTCTGGGGAACTGCTGAGGTTCTCAAACCGTGGCCGCGAGTCAAAATTGTGCTTGCTGCGGCTGCGGCCGTCGTTCTGATCACTCTCACATGCTTCCAGGCGGCAACCTGGCGTGATGACAACTCGCTCTACCGGCACGCCATTGCTGCTGTCCCGGAAAATTACATCGCGTACTACGGCCTCGCATCCGCGCTCGTAACTCAAGGTCAAACTGACGATGCGGTCATTCAGCTCCGCGATGCGGTTCGTGCCCGGCCCTATTACGTACCCGCGCGCGCTGAACTTGGACAGCTTCTTGCTTCTCAGGGCCACACCAAAGAGGCTCTCCAGGAATTGGAAGCTGCCATCCGGCTTCGCCCCGACGATCCGATCGCTCACTACCGGTTCGGCTCTGTTCTGGGATCGCTAGGCCGAGCTAACGACGCAGCCGCTGAATTTGCCGAGGCGGTTCGCCTTCAGCCGAACAATCCTGACGCGCACTACAATCTCGCGATTGCTCTCGCGCAACAGGATCATCTAGCTGACGCCGCCCGCGAGTTCGCAGCAAGCTTAGGACTTCGTCCCGACGACGCTGACGCCCACTTCAATCTCGGTATTACTTTCGCGCGCCTCGGCCAGCTCGATGCCGCGATCAAGCAATTCAATGAGACACTGCGAATCCGCCCCGATTACGCTGCTGCCCGTGAGGCTCTCGAACAGGCGACCAGCATGAAACAATCACATCCGTAATAACCACGACTATGTAGTATGTTCATCCAACGCCGGAGCACAACATAGAGCCTTTGGCAATTTGGAGGAGGTTAATTCCGAACAACTGCTTGCTCAAATAGAGGGTGAAGGTGCGACATTGACATCGAGTGCCGTAGGCACGACTGATCTTGACCACGCCGGACCAGACCCTGCAGAGCCCGTTTCTCGATTTCGCTCTGACTCAAGATCGGGATCGTAGGGAAAGTCGCGCAGGAACCAGCCCGCCTTCCACATGGCCCTAAGCGGTGCAGTACACACGGCCGGCAATCGAGTGACCGGCAAGTGCCTTTGGTTCAAGGATGGAAAGTTGCAAGGTATAGAAGGGCTTCTGGACAGCTCAACCGCTATGCCACCTCAGGCGAGGAGGTGGTCGCATGAAGCGCCGACTACCGGGCCTGGTCTATGAGACCTCGATTCAGCGCCAACTTGCATACGCGATCAATCAGCTGGAGCGGCTGCAGCGGACACGCAAGGGGGAAACGATGCCAGCCCCAATGTCGGTCCAATTATCCAGCGATCAATAATTTTGGCAGTTGGAAGAACGGCTGCCGATGGATCTCACCATCAGCGCCAAATTCGAGAAATTACGAAACGAAGCCGACAACTGCTTTGTTTTCAGTGGGGGCAAGGGTACAGGATATTTGCGGGCGTGATTCCGCAGACGGTGCCCACAGAGGCGGCTTTCTCGCTGACTCCGTCGTATCCTAGTGTGCGGCACCCCCGCCTCATCCACGTAAAAACAGTCAGACGCTACCAGCCGAACTTTGGAAGATCGTTTTGGAGAACGAGGTACCGAAGGACAGCATCCTATCCGATCTTGCCGCAGCCTCCCGTCGCCTCCGCCACTTTGATCCCCATCGCGGGCAATCGAGCACCCCGACTTGCGCGTGTGGGTGCTTGACGACGGCGCACGCACCTGGGTGCGATAGCTGGCAGCGGAGATGGGATCCATTGTGCGAGGCTGAGACGGTGAGTGTCCCTCGAGTGTTCCTTGCTCTAGGGAAGGCCCAGATCTTGTGAAGAACTTCTGCACACTCGATGCTTAAACAGCGCTTGTTGTAGACCGGACTGCATGGAGTTCCCTGGAGGCATCAAGGATGTTTGCCGTTGCCGCTCCTGTGCGGTGCGAGCGATGGAGATCCTTTAGCGGCGGTGTGCAACCGGCCGGAAGTCATTGTTGCATAGGGTGCTGTAAACTACAGGAGCGGATCCTGTTGCCGCGGAGGGATGTGTGAGCGGTTGAAACAGGCGGTCTTGAAAACCGCTGTACTCGAAAGGGTACCGGGGGTTCGAATCCCTCTCCCTCCGCCATCTAATTCTCGCAATCCCAATCACTTATCAAGTTATTGAAGGCCGGAAGGCTGTGCAGCCCGACGCACAGCTAGTGTCCCATTAGTGTCCGTTTGCGTTTTCTGAGTCGCGGATAGCTCGTTTTCCAACTTCGCCATAGCGCTTCGCACGTCATCGGCTGCGCTCTTGATGTAGTACGAAGCCGTTGTGCTTACGTTGGCATGACGCAGAATCCGCTGAATCACAATGTCCGGCACTCCGAGGCGGTACAGGTTGCTCCCGAGCCCGCGTCGCGCAGCGTGCCAGCCGTGCCATTCAGGTATAGTTTCGTCCCGCTTGTATTCATGATCCGCTTCGCTATGCTCCGATTCTGCTTTGCTGCACACCGCACAGCGATTAAGTGCGGGAAGAATCACCCGACTTTGACGAACTGGACGACACGCAACGTTCGAAAGAGGTGACTCGTCGCAGATGAACTGGTTCTAAGCTTTGTGCCCGATACCGAACAGCGGCTATGGCGAACGGTCACATGCGGAAGTACCAGCTCACACGCAATCACGTGCGCCTGCAGAATCAGCTGGAGAGCTTGTTGGAAGAGCGCCACATCAAACTGTCCAGCTTGGTCTCGGATCTTCTGGGTGCCAGTGCACGCCGCATGCTGAAGGCGCTGGCTGAGGGGGAGACGAACCCAGTAGCTCTAGCAGCGATGGCTGATAAGAATTTGCGCGCCACGCAAGCACAGTTGTGTGATGCGCTCGGCGCCTGCACAGAACTAGAGCCTATTTACCACCGGCTGCTGAAGATGTTCCTGGAGGAGTTGCAGTTCATCGAGCAGAAAGTGACCTAGCTGGGGCTTCACGTTTCAGGCTTCCTAAGTCAGGAAAGGCCAAATCCCAAAATTCACTTCGTCGTGCGAGACGGGTTGCGAGGATTGAAATCCTGAAAAGATGGTACATATCCCCCTCAGCACCCCACGGACCTGTGTGCCCAGAATGTACCCGTCAGGACGAAACAGGACGCATCCGAACGTCATCGAACGTAACGCCAGGATCTTAAGCCTCCGGAAATACAGGAAAAGCTAGGATTTCAGCTGGTGCCGGAATTGACTCAAAATCCGCCGAGGTTCACCCCTCGTGGGGGTTCGCCCCCCGCTGATTACTCCTCTAACAGACAGAGGGAAAGGGTTATGCCTTTATCTGTCCTCGATGATGACTCAGTGCTACTGTCGGACGGCACACTTCTGAAGCCGGATTGGAGGTAAAATTTCGGCTTGGGGAAATTCGCCGTCAACCAGGCAACCAGCTTCTTTCTCTCTCCCAAGGGACACGCATCGTCAATCAGGACGAAATCATATTCAGCAACTGATCCACATGTCATCACTCCGTCCGCGCCGAAAACAGAGTCCAGTTCGTACCCTTCCCGCATAAGCAGCTGTTCATCTCGAACCAGTGTCGCAGGGTTATAATTGACGTAGAGTATCCGCTTAGCGGCCATTTTGAAATCGCCCTTTTCGAATTGGAACGCTGTGCAAAACTGCCTGACTCTCTTCGCAGCCGCGCCCAGTCACCTTCAACTCGGTGCATCGATCCTTTGACGAAAGTCCTTCATACGCCAAGCAGCGAGCCTGCCACTAGTGCACCAACACCTTCAGGCGTACTTGCTGGTACTGATCTATTGCCTCGAAAGAGGTGAACCGCACGGTAGGGGCCACAAAACAACAAGGCGAACCGGAGGTTGCCAACGGGAGCTTAAGAACTTGATTCTGCGTCATCTGCACGGGGATGGGGATTCAGTGGCTTGCAGAATCGGCTAAGGACGTTGAGGATTGGCGCTATCCAAACGAGTCTGAAAAGCTATCCGATGAGATAGCGGATGCGCTCTTGTGTGCAGCAGCAGCGAAAAAGCTCGTTTAACTACCTGAAAGAACCCAAAACAGACTTGGCGGATGGGTCCTCGGTCGCAGAGGCGAGGGCGGCGGGCAGAGGTGTACCAGGGGGGCCTCGGAAATAAAACGGGATAGAGAGTTGGTTTGCCGTCGTGATTTGCAATCGCAGCCGCCTTCTTCAGGATGGCATTGTGTTTGAGCACTCCAGAGGTTGTTGCAAAAACTTCAACCACCCTGAGGCTGTCGGTTTCTTTTCGCGGTCCAAAATGAAAAGGGGATGATTCTGCATTTGGAGAATCGCCCGCCCAGCGAGCTTCATCTATGAATCGAACTTCAAAACACTATGCCATCACGACAGCAATTGTTCGGTTTCATCTCAGTCATCCAGTCGGTACTCTTACTGGCGCACTTCTTTGTGTACGAGACGTGGATCTTTTCGCCCGAAGGCGCTCGAGTCCCAGCTCGTTTCGTAGCGGCGCTCACGCTTGGCGTACTGTCCATTAGCTTCGTAACTGCATCGCTGCTGGCATTTCGATACTCGAACGCCCTCGTGCGTGGGCTGTACAAAGTGTCGGCAGTCTGGATCGGGCTGCTGAGTTTTCTCCTATTCGGCGTGGCTGGATCGTGGGTGGTTTTTGCTGCAAGCCGATTGGCAGGATTCGGTCTTAATTTCCATGGGATTGTCGAGATTTTATTCACACTTGCTGCGGCACTGGGAGCGTTGGGGCTTCTAAATGCCAGCTGTACGAGAATCACGCGGGCAACTGTACGATTGGCGAACCTGCCGGGTACTTGGCGCGGTCGGAGGGCTGCTCTGGTTAGTGACCTCCACCTGGGACATGTCAGAAACAGTGGATTCTTACGACGCATCGTGGCAAGTATCCTGAGCGAGGAACCGGATACGGTCTTCATCGTCGGGGACCTCTTCGACGGCACCGCGATCGATGCTCTGCGGGCAGCGGAACCGCTCAAGGAACTCGTCGCTCCTCAAGGCGTGTATTTCGTCGCAGGAAACCATGAGCAATTTCGCAAAGATGGGAAATTTTTGGAAGCGGTGGCCGCGACCGGAGTCCGCGTCCTTAATGACGAGAAAGTAGAAGTCGAGGGCTTGCAGATCATAGGTGTGTCGTACAACAACGCGGTTCATCGAAACCGGTTTGGGTCGTTACTGAACGCCGTCGGCATTGATCAAGGCCGTGCGAGCGTGCTCTTGACTCACGCTCCGGATCATCCCGATGTCGCGGCTGCCGCCGGGGTTTCCATGCAAGTGTCGGGTCACACGCACCTTGGACAATTCGTTCCGTGGAGCTGGATCGCACGCCGCGTGTACCGCCAGTTCGTCTATGGGTTGAGCCGCATTGGCAAGATGGTGGTCTTCACTTCCAGCGGAGCGGGCACCTGGGGGCCACCATTGCGTTTGGGATCGAATCCCGAAATTGTTATGATTGAGTTCCAGTAAAACACACGCCGTGCGCGGGCAGATCTCAGTCATCGATTGACCTCTTCGGAACGGTGTAGCCACCCTCCAAAACCTTGCAAACACCGCTGAAGAAAGCGTCTCTTATCAACGAATCCCATGATTTTGCGGCTGCTTGCGTCGATTTATGACCAGCCGAACTGCCGACACCGCAAATTCCGGTTTGCGACGATCTTGGACGTGATCTCAATCCTAGTCTGTTTCTTGAGGCATGGTGCCTGGTGCTTGCTGTTGCCTACGTGGCGAGTAGCCTATTTGGATTGGGCCTGTGCTTGCTCCCTTATCTCGACCAGATTTGTTCGCACACGGTCCGCCGCCTGAGCGCTCTTTAGGGTCGCTAGGAATTTCTTGGTGAAATCCTGCTGTAGGTGAAAGTCCTGCGCCGCTTGTGACTTGTAAATCTCGTAAAAAACAAGTGTATTGGGGTCGTCCTGTCGCGAGGTCAGGTAAAATGCTTCGACGCCCGGCTCCGATCGCACAAGCGGAAGGTAATGTCGAGCGGCTTCGATAACGTCGGCGCGACGTTGCGGTTGAATTTTCGCTTCAATCAGCACGATGACTTTCGGATTCGTCATGTTGGACTGTTCCTTTCCTTCATTCGCTGGACCTGGCGGCGCGAAGTGCAGTGCCCAGGCGCTTGCGACGACCAGTACAGTCGCCGTCATAATTCCCGTTATTTCATTTCTAATCCCTTTCGTTAATTATTAGGCTCCGAATCTAAATCGAGCAAGATCGTCAGGTTAGGAGGCGATGACAATCCAAGAATTTGACACCTAAGTTTCGGTTGCCGGTAAAGCTCCATGCCGCGCCTTTGGTTCGTGTCAGTAGAGCGATTGTCGAGAAAATCGTCGGTAGCACCAAGATATCGGGCCCAGAATGTTAGCCCAAACGGGCATATAACCGGGAACAAGGACGAAGAAGATAAAGCCGGTATCCGCGATGCCGACAGTAGAGAAGTTGATCCAATTACCCCAGACGCTGCTCCAGTTCAACGTTGCAGCGACGGAAATGGCAATGATCGAAAAGAACAAAAGGTTCCATGCAGCTTGGAATCCTCGCCCTTGCAACATTGACGAGCCCAATGACCGGCCAAGCACGTATACCGAATATGCGGCCAGAAGTTGCAAGAGGCGAGGCCCAGATAATGTAGAGCACTGCACCGATCTTTGAAGTTGTGTTCGACGTACTCGTAAAGATCTGCTGTTAAGGAACTCCTTGTTGACCTTTGCGATCACAAGTCGAATGGCACGCAAAGGTCGATTTGACTTGCGCTACCAATTAGTGATCTAAACTTCGTCCACCTTGGCGTGGTAGATCGGCTTACAAGCCTGCCAATCGAGCATTCCTATACAATTAGCGTAGTGAGTTTTCTCTTCCGAGCGGCCCCGAACCGGCGGACTCACAATGCCAACTGCGAAATGGCGGTCGCGGCTTAGCACGGGCCCTGCGTTGCCGATGACGAGAAAAACGCAGTCTTATCCCTGAATATTCAGCTTGGAGTCAGGCCATTATGATTGCATTCTCAACACGTGTCTCGTACGCGTTCCGTTGTTTCTTTGTAATTTTGTCGAAGGGCGAAATCCCGCAGGACATCGTGCGGGAGCTAATCGCTTCACCGAGTACAACTTTGGCAAGCTCTCCGGCGAGAATAGCAACTGATAAAGTGTTGGACGATTCCGTCGACCGGGCCGTGCAAATGCTCGCTCTTTTTCAGCGCGATGGACGGTTGGTGGATTTCCTCGTCGAGGATGTTTCACCCTACCCCGACGGCCAACTCGGAGCCGCCGTTAGGTCGATTCATGATTCGTGCCGGCAAGTGTTGGACCGTTATATAAAGCTAGAGCCTGTCATCTCCGCGGAGGAAGATCAGCCCGTGAGTGTACTACCGGGTATGGATCAGGCGGCAATCAAGCTCGTAGGAAATGTTGTGGGGACGCCTCCAGTCAAGGGAGTGTTGCGTCATAGGGGCTGGAAAGTGACAGAAGTCAGCCTACCCTCGCTGCCCGAGGGATCGGGGCGCAAGATTGTCGCACCCGCAGAGGTCGAGATCGCCTAGCACCTCTACGATTCGTATTGCATATTAATGGAGTTTCTTTGGATTCGGAATTCATCGTTGGTATTGATCTGGGCACCACGAATTCCGCCTTGGCCCACTGCCATGTGGCGGATGAAAACGCGCAGATTGCAATCGATAATATCCCGCAGCTTGTCAATCCGAACGAAGTAGCTGATCGCACGCTGTTGCCTTCATTCCTTTACGTTCCTGGAGAGCTGGATTTTCCTGCGGGTAGTCTTCAGTTGCCTTGGGACACCCAGCCGACATTCGTGATCGGAGAGTTGGCGCGTAAGCGTGGCGCCGAGAATCCGTCGCGACTGGTAGCTTCCGCGAAGTCCTGGCTATCGCACGCTGCGGTGAATCGCAACGCCGCAATCTTACCGTGGCAATCTCCGGACGAGATAACGAAAGTTTCGCCCGTAGACGCCTCTGCACAATTCCTGCGGTATCTCCGTACATTGTGGGACGCCCAGCACCCGGGCGGTAGCACAGCATTGAGCAGGCAAGACGTGTTTCTCACCGTACCGGCTTCGTTCGATGAAGAAGCCCGAGAGCTTACTCTTCGCGCGGCAGAGCAGGCAGGTTTTGAGCGGTTGACCCTGCTGGAAGAGCCACAGGCGGCCTTCTACGCCTGGCTCCAGAGTCAGGGCGACAGCTGGCGCAAACGCATCAAGGTCGGCGATCTCGTGCTGGTCTGTGATATCGGGGGAGGAACTACGGACTTCAGCCTGATCACCGTTACTGACGAAGGCGGCGACCTGGCGCTCAAACGCGTTGCCGTCGGCGAACACATTTTGCTTGGCGGCGACAACATGGATCTCGCCCTGGCCCGACTGCTTCAGCAGAAGCTCGAAGCTGAGGGTCACCGCATCGATAACTACCAACTGCAGGGACTCTGGTATCAATGCCGCTCGGCGAAGGAATATCTCTTTGAGCATTCCAAAGCCCAGAAGCAGGATGTCATCCTACTGGGCAAGGGACGCAAACTCGTCGGCGGCACAATTAAAAGCGAGTTGTTGCGCCAGGAACTGGATCGCGTGCTGGTGGAAGGCTTCTTCCCGGAGGTGGCTAGCAACGAAATGCCCATCCGCCCCAGGCGAATCGGATTTCAGGAACTCGGTCTTCCTTACGCGGCCGATGCGGCAATCACAAAACATCTGGCGCGGTTTTTGGCGCAGCAGTTGCAAAGCAGTCCGGAGGCCGCGAACAGTCGGCGGGGCCGCAGCGGCATCGCATGCCCGACGCACGTGCTGTTCAATGGCGGCGTAATGAAAGCCACTGCTTTGCGCGAGCGGGTTGTAAACGTGCTGAATCGCTGGCTCACGGAAGAAGGATTCGACGAGCTGGGAGCGGCGCAGGTCCTCGATGCTCCCGATCTGGAGCACGCGGTCGCGCGTGGTGCGGCTTATTACGGTAAAGCGCGACGCGGTCATGGAGTACGCATTCGCAGCGGTGCCTCGCGCACATACTATATTGGGATCGAGAGTGCCATGCCGGCAGTACCGGGCATGGAAGCTCCCATGAAGGCGCTTTGTGTCGTCCCGTTCGGGATGGAAGAGGGTACGGAGGCACAAATCCCCGGACGCGAGTTCGGGTTGGTCGTCGGCGAACCGGCGGAGTTCCGCTTCTTGAGCTCAACAATTCGTAAGCAGGACCAAGTTGGCGATCTTCTCGACAATTGGTTAGGCGAGGTCGAGGAGTTGAGCCCGCTCGAAGTGACGCTCAACCTTGACGGCAAGCATGGGACGGTAATGCCTGTGCGGCTGGAATCGCGTGTAACCGAGATTGGAACCCTCGAAGTGTGGTGCGTTTCGCGAGAGGGACAACGCTGGAAGCTCGAACTGAATATCCGGGAAAAGTCCGATCAGTAGCCGGGTCACAGTGATGGATGGTTCTTCGCGTTATCTGATCGGCATCGACCTCGGAACTACGAACTCCGTGGTTGCCTACATCGACACCGAGAATGAATCTACGCTCGACATTCGGGTGTTCCAGGTCGCCCAAGCGGTTGCTCCTGGCGAGGTCAGCGCCATTCCGGCACTCCCTTCGTTTCTGTACTTTCCCACCGAAGCGGAAATTGTATCCGGTGCTTTTGACCTTCCATGGGAGGAGAAGCCGTCTGCCATTGCAGGCAAAGCCGCACATGAACTCGGCGCCTTGGTGCCCGGACGTCAGGTTGCGTCAGCGAAATCGTGGCTATGCCAGGACGCACTTGATCGCACGGCTGACATCCTGCCGAGAGAAGCCGAGCCGCCCGAACCGAGGATCTCACCAGTCGAGGCCTCGGCACGCTATTTGTTGCATTTGCGAAACGCTTGGAACCACGCGATGGCCGCTGATTCCAGCCGATCAGACTCGCTGTTTGAGAACCAGGAGATCGTTCTCACGGTACCGGCGTCCTTTGATGAAGAAGCCCGCGAACTGACCGTGGAAGCCGCGCGAAGCGCCGGTTTCCAGAAACTCACCCTATTGGAGGAACCGCTCGCAGCATTTTATGCGTGGATCTCCGCCCATCGGTCCGAAGCTGCGACGCAGCTGCAAGACGGCGATCTCATCCTCGTCTGCGACATCGGCGGTGGTACATCGGATTTCAGCCTCGTGCGCGCGGACATTAACGGGCAAGACGTCCAATTCGAAAGAACAGCGATTGGCGAGCACTTGCTTCTCGGTGGAGAGAACCTTGATTTGGCGTTGGCGCGTAAGGTGGAGCAGAAACTCAATGCCAGGCTCAGCCTGCGCCAGCGGCATGCTGTCGAAATCACTTGCTCAACAGCCAAGGAGCGTCTGCTCGGTAACTCCGATCTTGATCGCTTGCCAATAAGCATTCTCGGCTCCGGACGTGCGGTTGTCGGACAGATGCTGAGTACCGAGTTGACGCGCGAAGAAGTCGTTGAATCGCTAACGGCAGGCTTCCTGCCACTCATTCGTCCGGACGAAATGCCGTCGCGCATCAACGTTGCAGGGCTGCGGGAAGTTGGTCTTCCTTACGCTACCGATCCGGCCATCACGAAGCACCTTGCGTCGTTTTTGCGGAAGTCGATGTCATCGATGTCGCCGGATGATAAGGTGCAATCCAGGCTGCTCATAGTGAGGCCCGATGCCGTCTTGTTTAACGGCGGCTTTTGCATACCGGAGATCACCCGCCAGCGAATTCTTGAAGCTATCGGCAACTGGTTCAGCGACGGAGAGCCGGGCTGGCATCTACAAGTCCTCCACAATCAGGGCATGGACAGCGCCGTTGCCGTAGGCGCTGCCTACTATGGGCAAGTGCGTCGCGGCCGCGGCTTGCGCGTAAAAGCCGGCAGCGCTCGAACGTACTACATCGGAACGCGTACCGAGGGTACCGCAGTTTGCGTTTTGCCAGTCGGAACCAATGAAGGCACAACGTTGCAACTTGACCGTGAATTCTCCGTCTTGGCGAATCGCCCAGTGTCATTCAATCTTTTCAGCTCGACGGTACGTCATGACTCCCACGGTGCCGTAGTGGAGCTCGACCCGGAGCAGATCCATCGCCACGCACCTCTGACAACCCTCTTGCGTTACGGCAAGAAACTGCAAGAGACGGAGCTCACCGTGCGGCTGACCGTTAGCTTCACCGAGGTTGGAACGTTGGAGCTCTGGTGCGAATCGGTAAGCTCGTCACATCGCTGGCGGCTGCAATTTGAATTGCGAGGAGGCTCTGCGGACCAGGGCGGCGACGAACTCGCCCAAGCGGCGAGCCTATCCAGCGCGGCACAGGTGTCCGATGAAGTATTGGAAGCTGCAAGATCCTCGATTCGCACGACGTTCAGCCGCTCAGTAGAGAATAAGTCGGGCGACCCTATCTCTTTAGCGACCGATTTGGAGTTGCAACTGCGAATCAAGAAGGAGTCGTGGCCAGTTTCGTTGGCGCGGAGCTTGGCGGATACCCTGCTCGAAGTGTCGGAAGGAAGAAAGCTGAGTCCCCAGCATGAAGCACGCTGGTTGAATCTGCTCGGCTTCTGCTTACGTCCGGGTTTTGGATTTGGTGAGGATGGCCGTCGCATGGACCAGATGCGGAGGCTGTACCAGGCGGGGTTGAGCTTCTCTGAAAATTTACAAAACCAGGTCAACTGGATCGTACTTTGGCGACGAATCGCAGGCGGACTGAACCCTGCGCACCAGAACGAAATACGAAACTATCTTGCGAGCATCGGTATTGGGCGCAAGAAGACCGGTCCGCGACTGAATCTGCAACTCGAGCGCGATGGCTGGCGTCTGCTGGCCAGCTTGGAGCATCTCTCCGGTTCTACGCGCGCTGCCCTCGGATCAGAACTTCTGCGCAAGCTGAAGAAAGATCGCACGGAAAGCGCATCGCTGTGGGCGCTCGGACGTTTTGGCGCTCGCATTCCCCTTTACGGTTCACTTGCGTGTGTTGTGCCCGCCGCCACCGCCGAGGAGTGGATTCGCGCGCTCCTTGCGCTGGACGACGTAAGTTCGGAAACCGCCAGCGTCATTGTCCAAATTGGCAGGCGCACCGATGACCGAGCCAGGGACATTAGCAAAGATATTCGTGAACTTGCCGCAAGCAGATTGCGGACAGCGGGATCGTTCGATGAGTCGCTGCTTCGTCGACTGAGGGACTTGATTCCCCCCGATCGAGGTGACATTCTTAGAACCTACGGTGAGCCCCTTCCCAAAGGGTTGGACTTGCACAGCACGACCGATTGCTTATCGGCCGTCTCGGCGATTGCTGTAGCACCCTAGACACTTACACCGCAAGTCGCTGCCTCTATCGCTCTTGATCCCGGCATAAACCAGATCTAGGTTGTAACAGGGGTAATGACCGTGACGGTAGTCGACGGCACACCAGCTTAAGTACCATTCTGAACTTAGATTTTGGCGGAACCAGTGCAGCGGTAAATCTGGGGAAGCATCGGGTCTATGTCACGATACCGTGCCGAGTGAGTTCCCTTGTCGATAGGCGACTTGGGGAGCACTCAGTGTGAGCTAGATGCAATGATACTCAAGCCCCATACCGATTGCTTCGCGACCCCGGCCACGTTTATGTGGCAAGGTGGGGGAAAAGGTACGATCATGCAACGTCATAGGGAGTGCGATTCTCCCCGCAAACTCCAGAGTCTTTCGCTGATATAGCTCAATGGGAAGACTGGAGCACCATCAACGAATCCCCGCTATTAGGGAATCGAGTTCCCTGATATGGCCCCATTAATTCCCTTTTCGATTTGGCCATATAAAAAGGATGGAACTGCCGATCTTGACCAAATTCATGTGTTTACGGGGCTTGCACCCTCGCTCCCGTTACCTAAATCCGGTAAATTCTCGGTATGTTTCCCGGTTAGCGGGGAATTGATGGCCGAAGCGAAATTCGCGGCGTTTTCCCGATATTTCAGATGCCAAAGGGACTGGAGAAAATAGCGACTCGGCGTCCTAGCCGCTTCTATTTGCGCATTTTTTCCGGGCGATATAACAGCCGTTCGGTTCGGAGAACTTCAACAGGCGAATCGTTTGCGATCAATTCGAAGAGGGTGCGAAAGCTGACTTGACTTTTGCTTCCCCGACGATCAGCCCAACTTTCCCCGCTCGTCCACGGGCGCTGAACGCGATCCACTTCCCAATATCGGACTTCCCACGAGCACGTTCCCGGCCAACTTCCGTTAGCCGGCCACCGAAGAATTGGATGTTCTTAACACGATCAGGTCTTAGCTGCGAAGCGAGCTGGGTCAGGGGCATCGCGAATCCGTCCAGCCTCCACATCGGCAAGTACCGCGCGGAGCCAGCGTAGGTCGAGGCGGCATTGCTCCACCATGTGCCGCATCAGATGGCGACTACCGGTAGGCAGCATCGCTACCCATTTCCGATGCAATTTCCGGATCTCTGCCAGCCGTGCATTCTGTCTATCGATTTGGGTTTGCAGAGCCTCGGCGACCAGGTTGAGGTCGGCGAAATGCAAGAAGAGCATGGGTCCGTAAAGAGTCTCCCTAAGGTCACCCTCGGCGGCAAATTGCGCGTGCAGTAATTCACGAAAGCGGTCGCGTCCGCGCGGAGTGATGCGGTAGATGGTACGCATACCGCCCCGAGCCACGCGCTGGTGGGCGACCGCCGTCAAGAGACCACGTTCGGCAAGCTGACGCACGGCATAGTAGATCGTGCCGACATCGACGTCCGTAAAGCATTCGATCATAGCCTGGTTCAGCCTCCGCTTGATCTCGTAGGGGTGAAAGTTGCCGCGATGCAGAACGCCCAAAATATATAGTTCAGCTTTCATTAGTATAATTGTACTATTATCCTTGTTATATGAAAGGAGAGATGTGTGATGAAGCGTTTCATTCTTGCCTGCCTCGCGGGACTCCTCACGTGGGCTGTCGTCGTCACGTTGATCAACCGTGTGCTTCGCCTGAGCCTGCCGAACTACACAGCCGCCGAACAGACACTCCAGTTCACTCTGGGCATGAAGTGGGCACGCCTATTGATGGCGATCGTGACCTCAGTGGTGGCCGGTGCCGTAACAGGTTGGATATCCCGATCAAGCCGATGGGCGCCACTGATCCTCGGCAGCGTGGTGCTTGCGATCTTCGCGCCGATGCACATCGCCATTTGGAGCAAATTTCCGGTGTGGTATCACCTGACATTCCTCCTGACGATTATTCCGGCGGTGCTCGTGGGTGCGCTGCTGCCAACGCTCGGGAACAAGGACCTCAATGAGGTTTACGGCGCACCGAGATAGGCTTCATTGGACTAAGAAACGGGAGTTCAACAATGCAGGTCGTTTTTACAGTCGTCCGAAGAAGTTAAACGACAGCATAGTCCTTAAGTTGCCATTTGAATTCCTTTGTGGAAAAGGGTCGGGCCGAGGCTGAATGAGATGGCGGCCGCCTGTGCAGGTGCTTCGTAAAGAAGGAGTCGAAAACACGGGAAGGATTCTAAGGCATCAGACATCAGCCCTCAACACCGAAAGTCTGCTGTTAATGGGCCACGAGTGAGAATCGTGCTTACAACCCTGAAGATGGACTACTGGCAAGCGAAGGTCCCAATCGTTTAACTATGCTCCGCTGGGGAGGATGATCGAGACCTGCGCCAGTACTGGAAGAATGGAATGCCCCCCACGATCACTGCCAGGCCCAACGAAGAGCGCACAGGGCGGACCATCCACAAGTTTACGGTGAGGGCGACCGCAGCGACCAGGAAGATAAGTGGCGTCCAAGGATAGCCCCAGGCGCGGTATGGCCGGAACAGGTTGGGCTCCTTCTGACGCAAACGAAGCAGGGCAATTGCCGTCAACGCGAAGAAAATCCATACGGCAAAGACGAACAACGAATAGAGCTCCTCGTAAGTTCCGCTTAGTGCAAGTAGCGCGGCGAGGGATCCGAGAAAGATCAATGCGCCGCTGGGGGTGCGAAAACAAGGGTGAATGCGCTCCGCGAAACGGAAGAAGACGCCGTCACACGCCATAGCGTAGGGTATGCGCGCGCCTGTCAGAATCACGACGTGGAGGGCCCCCAGAGCAGAGATGGCCATTGCTACGGTCAACCAAGTAGCCCCGCGAGAGCCGGCAACTGCCTGTACGACATCCGACGCGACATGCTGTGATAGTGCCACCTGTGCGAATGGTAAGGTGTGGAAGTAAACAACATTCGCCATCAGGTACAGACTGCTTACAGCGAGTATTCCCAGGATGATGGCCCGAGGAATGTTCTTCTGAGGGCGCAGAATTTCTTCGCCAAGGTCGCCTAGATCATTGAAGCCGTTGTAGGCCCACATGGCAGGAACCAGGGCGGTGAGTAAAGGTCCTATTGTTCCAAAGCCAAACTGGCCGACCGTGGCCGCCGCTTTACTTGCGTTTTGCGTTCCGAATAGCATTGCGCCGAAAACAATGAGCAAGATCGTCGCGATCTTTAGGGACGTCAGCCCAACCTGGATCGCGCCACTCATCCGAACACTGAAGTAATTGATAGCCGTCACGACCACCACGACCAACGCTGCCAGCGGTTGGGCCGAGGTCAAGGTAAACTCGTAGCGTGCAGAGTGAATTGTGAATAACGGCGTGGCCAACATCGGGAAGAAGAATCCCAGAAATCGCACAAACCCAGCCGCCAAGGTTGCCATGCCGACTGGCCGCTCGAGAAACGAGCTCATCCACCCAAAGAGAAATCCCCAGAGAGGGCTGAGACCACGGCTGAGGTATACATAGGGACCGCCGGCTTTCGGAAATGCCGCGCCCAGTTCGGCATAGCAGAAAGCACCTAGAGTTACGATCAGCCCACCTAGGATCCATGCGGCCAAAACAAGAGTAGCGGAGCCGACGGCACGCGCCATGTCGCTGCTGACAAGAAAAATTCCTGTGCCGATTGTGTCGCCAATAACAATGGCTGTCGCTGACCACAGACCCAGGCCACGAACCAAGGCAGATCGCTCAGATTTGTCAGATGAATTGGCGGCCATCGAACGCGGAATCTAGAGAGCCTACTATTTGCAATGGACGTGGTCAACAAAGATTAGCAGTATTGATCGTGTTGAGTGTTTTCATGGCCCCGATTCGGGTTTACGCGTATCATCGAGGCCACAATGGCGACACAGAAGGTCATGCTGAGTGAGCTTCCTTGGGACGAGCGTTACCGGATCTCCGATGTCACCAATGTGTTAACTCCTGCTCTCGTGGTGTATCCGGAAATCATTGATTCAAACATTGCGCGGACCTTACATTTGCTCGGTGGTAATGCCGATCGCTGGCGTGCCCACATCAAGACCGCCAAACTGGCCTATACCCTGCGCATGCTGGTCGAGCGTGGTTGCCTCAATCTCAAGTGTGCAACCACGCTTGAATTGCTGGTAGCCTGTCGCAGCGGCGCCGCGGACGTGCTTCTAGCCTATCCAGTGGTGGGTGCAAACGCACGCCGCGTGCACGAAATAGCAGATCAGTTTCCGGATGTCCGCATTTCCGTCCTCGCCGAAAACGAAGAACAGGTGCGGCAATGGCAATGTAGTCGGATCGGCATCTTTCTCGACATAAATCCCGGCATGAATCGCACAGGAGTCGAACAGAGCCACAGAGACAAAGTTGTCAGGCTTGTGCGCGGGGTTAGAGAGGCTGGGTTGGACTTCCGCGGCCTACACTATTATGACGGGCAGTATGGAGGGTTGAATGAGTCCGAGAGGACCGCGGCGGCGCATGCCGGCTATGATTGTTTGCTAGACCTTGTCAACGGGATCGGACGCAGTGGGGTCAGGGTGCCGGAGGTAATTACGGCGGGGACGCCGACATTCCCTTGCTCGCTAACGTACAAAGGTTTTCAGGATGGAGGATTCATCCACCGTGTTTCGCCTGGAACGATTCTTTACTGCGATGCCACCAGCCTGGCGCAGCTTCCCAGCGAGCATGGCTACAAGCCAGCGGCGCTAGTATTGACGCGCGTGGTTAGCCGGCCACACAACAGCAGAGTCACATGCGATGCTGGGCACAAGTCAGTGTCAGCCGATGCCGGCGTGCCCACCTGTGTAGTCGTTGGACATCCGGAACTCATGGCGCAGACACCCAGTGAAGAGCATCTGCCGTTGGGCTCGGGGGAAATGCGCAGGCCGCAGGTCGGCGAAACACTTTATCTCCTTCCGCGTCACATTTGTCCTACAGTGAACAATTTCGACTTTGCGCTGTTGGTGCGGAATGGCCAGATCATGTCAGTGGAGAAAGTGTCAGCCCGCGGACGCGAGGCGCCGTTGTTGCAGACGACAAATAGGATGTCTTTTGCTGTGCGTTCAGCAGGGGCCGAAAAAGTCTAACGAGGTGATTCCAGAAACACCGGTGCCCGAGCGGCGTGCCATTTCTTTTGCCTTTACTTCCTTGTGCGGCTTACCCTCTTCTTTGACGTGTTTACCGGTCTCGAGCGCGTTTTTCTAACGCTGTAAGCAACGCAATCGATTTCAATCATCATGCCGGGAGTGTGGCCAAGATTGCTGCCGACGGTCGTGCGTGCGGGATATGGCTGCGAAAACCGACGAGCATAAACTGTGTTGTAGCGCATGAAGAGGCTCATGTCGCTGAGGTGCGTGTTGACCTTGACTACGTCGCTAAGGGAAGCAGCGTCTGCCTCGAGAATGGCGGCGATATTGTCGATGGTCTGCTCGGTCTGTTTCTCAATACTGTCGCCGACCAGCTCTCCTGTGACGGGATCGATGGGACCGGTTCCGGTCACAAAGACGAAGTCCCCGGCCCTCCATCCCTGGGAATACGCCCCTCCGGGTGGTGCGCCACGCTTGGTTTGAATCACGTGTTTCGCCATTCTTTCCTCCTTGGAGCCTTCTCCGTGGTGCCATATCACAACAGATTCACACCGCGATCTCGCGATAGGGTGTCCGGTTGTTTGCCGCGTCCGGCGTGTGATTGCCACTGATCCGGCATTATCCCTACCGAGGGGACTTGCTCAACACCTACGGCGGTCCACAACAGCACCGTGAAACCTTAAGCTGCCTTTGCCTTCTCGGACCACCTTGCTTTCATTAGCCTCGAGAGCTTCTTTCGCGTCGCGGAACTCAACGGCTTGCGCTTGGCGGTATGGATTAACTCGGTTTGGTCTTCGTTCCAGGAGTCTTGCGCTTCAGCTTAGCCCACCATGCCTGCTTTGCGGCACCGATCTTGGCACGTGCCGCGGCGCTCATGGGACGACCGGTTTCATTTCGCTAACTCTTGATGTACGGCCGCCACGCGAAGCAGAACATGAATAGCTTGATCAATTCAGGTGCGCTGGCCCCGAAGTTCATTAAGGATACTTTCAAGGTTCATTTGTCTATCCTCTCTGGGGAGGTACATTGGTTTTGTCGCACAAGGCCCTGCCATTCACCATTTTGGTCGGGTAAACCAAGACAAGGTCAAAAGTTTTCGACTACGTCAGCGGGTTGATCAGATGGGAAACTACTGGCAACCGGGATACATCGCCGATCAGAACCGCGTCGGAGACTGTTTTGCGCTCCGTCTCCTTGCCGTGCAGCGTAATGGGAAAAACTTCTGACGTTGTAGACCCGCTTGAGGTCTCAGACTGTTCTGCCTGGAGGATGTAGTCAACAATAATCTTGTCGCTCAGCGCAGCGGCACCCGGCACGCGGTAATTCGTCGTCGTGACGACAACAACGACCTGCTGATCAGGAAACACTACGACTTTGTTGCCGCCGGTGCCGTACATCCCCCAAGAGCGCCAGTCCCGGCCTCCGCTGTGAAAGGTTTGCAGCCACCAGAGATAACCATAGTCGGTGTCTTCGCGGACGTTGGCGTGGGGTGAGACTGACGCCTTGATCCAGTCAGCGGAGAGAACCGGCGCGCCGTTCCAGGTGCCGCCGTTCAAGTAAAGTTGCGCAAATTTGAAGAGATCGCGGCTGCGCAGGCTGAGCCCGCCACCAGTCATGGGCGTGCCCTGAGGCTGAAATTGCCATTGAACCTTTGAGATGCCAAGCGGCGAAAACAGAAACTCGCGCGCAAAATCCGCGAGCGGACGCTTAATAGCGTTCTCCAACAGGACCCCGAGCGTAACGGGTCCGGCGGTGCAGTATTGCCAGCTTCGCCCGTAAGGCGAATTCTTGGGCTTATCTGCCCAACTCGGAAAGCCGCGCACGGGCAGATCCAGCGTGAACCTGACCCAATCCTCCACCAGATACATTCGTTCTTCATTCCCGCGCGAAAACTGGTTCTCGTCGTCGCATTCGAGTAGCGAACTCATGGTCAGGAAGTCCTCAATTGTGATTTCGTCTTTGCGCGGATCGGGATTCTGAAAAGGTTGCTTGTCGCGGAAGTAATTTGTAACCCGTGCATTTACTCCCGGTAGCAGGTGGCGGTCAATGGCCAGTCCGATTAGAGCGCCAGTGATGGTTTTGGTCGCGGACCGCGTATTCCGTAGGCCGTCAACGTCGTCCTTGTCGAAATAATGCTCGTAAATAATCTTACCCTGTCGTGCAATCAGCACACTTGTGATGGCTTTGAATTCTCCTGCCTGAATGGCTTTTTGCATTTCGTCCAGCCGCTTGCCCGAGAAGCCTTCCTGAACCGGATCAGCAGTGGACAATCCATCGCCGACGGTTTGAGTGAGAGCGCAGTGCGACAAGATTAGGATGGTAATCGCCGCGCTGGCTGCAAATGCGATTCGCCTTCCAAGTGCAGCTGGTAGGGGCCCGAGTCTAGGTTGGCTCCATTCGCTCAAAATTCGGCCTTCAGGGTGTTGGACCTCTTCCGAGAATTGTTTCGTATTGCCAGGCCAGTTTGGAATATTTCGTTAGCCTGGGTATCTTCCGGTGATATAGCCCTCCAGTTGTTGAATCGTGTGTTCCTGTCCCGAGATGATCCACTTCACAAGGTCGCCGATAGATAGCACACCTCTCACGACTTCACCCTCTAATACGGGCAGGTGGCGAATACGGCGGGCAGTCATGATGGCCATGCACTCGTCGACCGATTGTTGCGGGGTGACGAACACAACTGGACTACTCATAATCTCGCTAACACGAGTCTCCTTCGAAGACCGCCCCTTGAGCACGATTTTGCGGGCATAATCCCGCTCTGATACGATGCCCACCAGCTTGCCTTCGCTCATAACAAGCAAAGCTCCTACCCCCTTGTCGGCCATCTTCTCAATCACTTCGTAAACCGACTGCTCAGGGACTACAGACCAAATCGCATTGCTGCCTTTTCCCTTCAGGACAGCTCCAACTGTCTCAGTCAGCTTCATGGGAGCACCTACGGCCTGCAATACTAGCACGCAAGCCCTCCTTGGGGTTTTCGGCTCGGAGGCGGGTGCCTAGCAATCGGGCCCGAGCCAAGACAACCACATTCCGGTTTGCTTGTTAATCGGACCAGAGCACCGGCAGGAATTCTGCATAAACAGGAAGCGCATTAAATACTGGATCGGAAGCGCCGAGAAGTTTGTCCCTATTGCCCCGGGATTCGGCCTACGACGTGCTCACGAGGTGCAATCGCCGGCAAACTCGCTTGAGACGGACCGACAATTTCGGTGACAATGGGGCGCTTTGCTGGGCAAGGTGGCGGCCATCGATAGCCCGTATACAACAGTGCAAGAATGATCACGGTCGATAAAATTAAACCCTGAAGAAATCCGAAGGCCGGGAGCGAAGATGCACCGACTGGCAGATATGCATTGGGCTCGGCTAGCGCAGCGGTAGAAGGGCTGCCCTCGATCCAGCACCGAACAATCGCTACGCTCGTGTCGCCGAAGATCAGCGGCCATTCTGCAGGCTCGGCTGCTTCCGCCACTTCCAGCATCTGCGAGGCGAAACGCCTCCTGAACGTGGGAGGATAGAGTTGCAGCATGAGCCGGTAAGTGCTGAGCAAGTATTGCCGAGTATTCATACGTCCCTATCATCCAACTTGCCCAACCGCGTGCGGGCGACATCCACGACTCGACGAAGACGTCGAATCTCGTGGCGCAGCACTCGTTCTCCGTTGGCTGTCAGATGGTATTCGCGCCTGGTATCGCCATGTTTTAGTTGCCGTTCGCTCTCACCCACCCAGCCATTAGCCAGCAAGCGATCCAAGTTCGCGTACAGCGTACCAGGCCCCAACTTGTACTGACCTCCAGACTGGCGCTTTACCGCCTGCATAATTCCGTACCCGTGAAGATTAGACTCGGCAAGCGCGAGAAGGATATGCAACGCGGCAGACGACAGAGGACGATCTTCTGCTTCCATATCAGGCAATGATATATCATAGCTTGACATGTACCGTCCAATTTTGATATATCACGTTTAGATATATAAGGGCACACACTCGCCTGATGGTGGAAGGAGGAACTCATGAATTGCTTTTTACCATCCTTAATGTGGCGCGCGCTTGCACCCGTTGCAATGACTTTGCTCGTTTCCGTAGGAGCAAATCTTCCCAGTCAGGCCCAAACGCAGAACCAACCTCCGAGTCCTGCGCGTTCTCGTTCCGAGGAGATGTTGGAGAGGTGGAATGACATTGGGAACAAACTCGTCGTGATGGCGCAGGATTTTCCCGAGGACAAGTACGATTTTAAGGTGCAGAAGGACGAGCGCACCTTTGCTCTGAATCTTCTCCACGTCGCCGCACTGGATTTCGTCCTGATTCGCAGGCTTTCCGGGTCAAATCTCGGGCCCGACTTCGGCGAGGGCGACAACCCTTCGCGTGACCTTTTCAAGACCAAGGCCGACGTCGTTAAGTTCGTGCAGGAAGCCGTCGCCGACGGCGCGAAAGTGATTCAAGAGCAAGGCGACGCAGGGTTGGACAATACAACTAAGTTTTTCGGCAACCGGCTGGCGCACAACTCCAACATCTGGACCTTCGCCATCGAGCACAGTGGCGAGCACTACGGCCAGCTCGTCGTTTATTACCGCGCCAACAACCTTGTGCCGCCCGACACGCGGCGCAAGAACCAGTGAGAATTTTTAAACTCTGCAAACGAGGATGGTCATTTCCATGAAACGGAGACAAATCTTCATGTTATCGGCTGTGTTGATGGTCTGCGCGCTGGCGTCGTGGCGGTTGAGCAAGAGCGTAGCAGCGGCGAGCTCGCCCCAGCAACCGTCACAGCCTGCACCAACGTTCGCTGCGAACATCGATCGCCAAGTCAGCGGAGTCGAAAAGCTGATAGTCGACGTTGCCGAAGCCATGCCGGAGGACAAATTCAACTTCACTCCCGAGAGTCTGAAGATTCCGGGGAGCGACTACACAGGTGTGCTTACGTTGCTGGGCAGGTCAAGCACGTCGCGGCGGGGAACTATTTGATCTGGTCGACGGTCATGGGCGACAAACTGGCCGAGGAATTGTTCAACGATAGCCGCGGGCCGGACAATTTGAAAAGAAAAGCGGAGATCGTTCAGTTCCTGAAAGATTCGTTCGCGCTGGGTCACAAGGCAGCGGCAACATTGACGCCCGAAAACATGCTGCAGAGCGCCTGGAGATCGACGCGCATCAGCATGGCGACGTTCTGTGTAGGGGAGGCCTACAACCACTACGGACAGATGGTGGAGTATGTGAGGATGAATGGAATCGTGCCGCCGGCCAGCCGGGAGAAATCCAACTGATTGTGATTCCAGGTTTCGAAGCAAATTTCGAACAAACTGAGGGAATCTCAGGGCATGGGTGAAATCAAGGAGGCCATCGAGGTCCTCAAGCTCAGTCGAATTGCGTACCCAGAAGCGGCTGACGCAACTGACGACTTCGCCGACGTTTATCTGGCCGATGGACAGAAGAACCTTGCCAGGCAGTATGCCGAGAAAGACGTTGGAGCTTTTGGATGCTCATCCAGGGCCGGAGCATTCCGGAACGACACGGCACAATGACGCGGTGCCACCCGCGACGATGCAAAGGACGTGCTCAAGAAGGTGGAAGGAAAATCGCAATAAAAGTTCTCTTCCTCGATGAGCGTCCGTCGCCGTTGTGTTTTGGGGCCAACCGTAACAATGCACATTTGGGAGATCCAATGATGGTGGACCAATCTTATCCGCGTAGACGGTTATTGGTGTTCACGACATTTCTTTTGTTTTCAATGGGCCAGCTTTCCGCGCAGTCGCCTGCCGTCGCAACTGTGGTGACGGCCGGCCATCTTCTTGATCCCCGCACCGGGAATGTGCTTTCTCCGGCAGCGGTACTGATCGAAGGCGACAAGATTAAGGAAGTCGGGACGCCCGCAAAGGAGCAGGCGCCGCCGGGCGCGAAGATCGTTGATCTGGGCAACGCAACGCTGCTGCCCGGGCTGATCGATTGTCACACACACTTGCTGATTGAAGTGGTTTTGCCAGCGGAAGCCGAGCGGACGCGTCGGTACAACGGCGATAATGCGCCGGCGCAACTGCTGGCGATCGTCGAATCGCCTAGCAAACGGGTGTTGCTGGGCGCAAAAATGGCTCACGAAGACCTGGAGAGCGGTATCACCACGGTTCGCAATGTTGGACACTCCGGGATTGACGGCGATGTTGCATTGCGAGATGCCATTAATGCCGGATGGTTGGTGGGACCGAGGATTCTTGCCTCGGGGCGAAAACTTGCGCAACAAGAGAAAAATGGGTACGTGCAGAATCTCAATCCCGCTCTTTCGAACGCCATCCTGCAGCAGGAATTTCTAGGGTTTACAGGCTGGGATGCCCTCGCTTGACGTGATTCGCGCAATTACGACAAACGCGGCGGAAATGCTGGGATGGCAAGACAAGATTGGCGCCATCGAGCCGGGAAAATTTGCTGATTTGGTCGTGGTAACGGGCGATCCCGTAACCGACATAACCGAACTCGAGCATGTCCGGTTTGTCATGAAGAATGGAGAGGTGATCAAAAATGATTTCGCTGCGCGCTGAAATGAAACTCCGGATTTTGCGATCAAAGCCACTTCACCGCAATATTCCGCAGGGTCACTGGCATGTCACCTCGCCGCTTTCGCCTGCTGATTTCCGTAAATCGCCCGCTAAAGCCCGTGTATATGACGGCGCAGCAGTGGTGACCGGACGGCTCCAATGGGTGGCAATGCGCAGGTCGATGCCCGGCAGGATGGCGTTTGCGTGTCGGGTTGTTCCCAGCCTTCGAAGCCGCGTAGCCTTAAATATCGCGAGCGAAAACTGCACATGGTTTTATTGGAAGTAGTTAACGCAAACCGCCATTTCACAAGCGACCAGATCAACTGGTGAATGACGCTAGTGCTTTTTCGGACGCGACGCTGGGATGAGTGCTCAAGGCTGAAAGAAGGTTTGAGGCGTCGCGTTCGAAAAAGCACTAGCGTTTCTGACCCAAATTACTCGACACTGCGGTGAGCGGCGTCGCCGTATACTACATCGTCGCGTAGCCTACCGCACTCTTGAACCCGAAAGCGTGATCGCGTCGCCATCCACGACACCCCGAAAATCTTTGCCGTTGTTGACTACCACCAGGTGCACAGGAATGGGGCCATCAAAGATAGCCGATGCTGTGCAATCCGGCTTAACGGAATACGTACCGCTATCAGGGACCCAATCGGGAGTCACGGGTGTGCCGTTTATCACCCTGTAGTGCAGGTAGGTGAAAGTTCCGTTGCCGTTGAAATGAGTCATGGCCAATGTACGTATCGGCCAGTTTGGCCCGAGAAGGGTACCTTCGATCTGGACTCCGTAGTCGCCGAACAGGGTCTGATTCGAACAGTTCGCGCCCAGGGTTGCGGCATGACCAGACTGTGCCATGGCATTGGAAGCCAGAGCCAGCAACACTGAGATCGTAGTCACCCGGCCGAGACTTCGCGAAATTGTGTTTTGCATACAGGTCCTCAAATGTGGAATTGGGATTGGTTCGCATTTAGAACCCACATCCTTGTGGCCGCAAAATGGCACTGCTCGCAGTTTCCGGCAATGCACAGAAGGTGAACAAAGGGTGTACCCGTGACGGAAGGACGAATATTGCCGAGTTAACGCGCCACGAAGGTGACGAACCAGTTCGCCAACAGCGAGAAACGCTTGGGGAGGAATCAAAGTACAATTTGTTGCCAGAGAGTGTGAGGCTTCGATTGGCTACGTCGCGTTCCTCGCCGACATGCGCCCGCTTTGACCGGTTTGAAGTCGATTTGGTGAGCGGCGAGCTGCGGCTGCCAGGGGTGCCCGCGATTCGGATCCAACAGCTTCCGTTGCAGGTACTGCGCTTGTTACTCGAGGCCGGGGGGCGGGTAGTGACCCGTGATCAGCTGCGAAACGCTTTGTGGTCGGAGAACACATTCGTCGATTTTGAGCACAGCGTAAACACCGCAATCAAGAAATTACGGCAGGCATTGGGAGACTCATTCGAAGATCCGAAATTTATCGAGACGCTACCCAAGGCGGGTTATCGCTTCCTGGTGCCAGTGGAGTGGGTTACCGACCCGGAAGCAAAGTCACACTCGGGGTGGGATGATGGCCAGGAAGGGGGTCTTGGCGGAATGAGCCTAAGGCCCGCATACCGCCCCGCAGTCCTTATTGCGACTGCAGTGGCGATCTGCGCGGCAGCAGCGTACCTCGTGTACCGAAGCCCGCTGGTGAACACTCAGCGACGGGAGCCGTCGCTGAGCCTGCTGGTTACCAGTGTTGGCGAGAAATACGGACCGAGCCTCTCACCCGATGGGAAACAGCTGGCTTATGCGTGGAACGGAGGCTCTGGTCCACATTTCAGCATTTACGTGAAGCTGATCGGGACGGAAGAGTCGCTGCGCCTGACTAACCAGGAGGGGATTGATTTTGATCCGGTATGGTCGCCGGACGGGCGATACATCGCCTTCTGCCGCATTCAGAGAGGACAAACCGGGATCTACATTGTCTCGGCGCTTGGTGGCGCGGAGCGGAAAATCCGCGACACGCATTGGGAGGAGCGGGAGTTCTACGAGGTGTTCTGGTATTTCGGACGGCTCTCGTGGTCTCCTGACGGCAATTCTCTGGCATTTTCCGATCGTCTGACGAGTAATGAGCCTACATCAATCTTTCTGCTGTCTCTCGGCACGCTTGCCGTTCGCAAGCTGACTTCGCCCGGGCTTCCTGGTGACTACAACCCGGCTTTCTCTCCAAACGGGCGCACGCTGGCCTTTAATCGCGGGTCACAGGGAGTTACTTCGATCTACACCATGCCGGCAGAAGGAGGAGAAGAGCGCCGCCTCATCTCCGGCTCGCAGTATGGCTGGGGACTGGCCTGGACGGCCGACGGACGCGACATCGTTTTCGGCCGGGCGGGCTGGCTTCCCAAGTCAGGTTGGCTCTGGAAGATCTCTGCACGCGGTGGAGAGCCCCAGCGCCTGCAATTCGGACAGGAAGGCGGCGAACCTTCGATTCGGGGTAGCCGGCTGGCCTATGCGCGTCAATTGGTGAACCTGAACATCTGGAAGCGGACACTGGAGCCCTCGCATTCGGTGAGCGCCGGGAAAAAGTTCCTGCTGTCCACGACCATCGAAAGCGGACCACAATTCTCGCCCGACGGCAGCAGGATCGTCTTTGAGTCGACTCGCACGGGTGCGTATGAGGTGTGGCTAGGTCGGAGCGAAGGCAGCAATCTCATCCAGCTCACTCACTTCAATACGGTGACGGGAACGCCGCGTTGGTCGCCGGACGGAGAGCAGATTGCCTTCGATTCCCGTGCGCCGGGCAATGCAGAGATCTTCGTGATGGATTCCCGAGGCGGCTCGACGCGGCAGCTCACGCACGAATCCTCCGCCAATATGGTGCCGAGTTGGTCGCACGACGGGCACTGGATCTATTTTGTCTCCGATCGCAGTAGCGATTGGCAGATTTGGAAGATGCCCTCGGTCGGCGGTGCGGCCGTGCAGGTTACCTATAAAGGGGGATACGGAGGATTCGAATCGGCGGACGGGAAGTTCTTCTATTACGCCAAAGGAGATAACGTGCCAGGAATCTGGCGCGTACCTACAAGCGGAGGCGAAGAGACCGAGGTCCTGCCTTCGTTGGAGGCTGGATACTGGGGCTATTGGGCCTTGGTCGACGACGGAATCTACTACCTCGATACTTCCGAGCCACCTGGGATCGCGTTCTACAGCTTCGCCACACGCCGCGCCACGAGGGTTTTTAATTTGGAGAGTCGCCCGGCTCGCTATGTCACAGGTCTGGGTGTATCGCCCGACAGGAGAGAAATTCTTTATACGCAGCTCGATGCCTTCAGCCGAGATATTGTGCTGGTGGAGAACTACCGCTAAGGTCAACGCAGACTCTCCGATGGTAAACGCCGGAATTTGGGCACAGCAAGCGCCTTCCGTCGTTTGACTCGCTTCTGAATCAGAGCGCCCGTGGCTAGCTGGTATTTTGACGATGTATGGGACGATTTGTGAAAAAGGCCCTCGCAACGCGAGGGCTTGGTCGATGACCTCACACGCGGTTCACTCCAAAGAGCAATTCTCCCGAAGTCTTAGTGCTGTATCTGAAGCGCCCACAAGTGAAGAGCTGCGCCTTCAGACCGTTGTGTGCGGGCGCTTCAGATACAGCGACTTGAAGGAAGCCGCCGGCTGGGGACCTATGGGAATTGTATTGCGACGAACTGGTTTTGATGATTTGCGGGATTGCCTCTGGTGTCAGTGCGCCACAGTTTCCGTAGGTGACGGCTAAGCGGAACATCGAGGATCGGCGCATCCGAAGGCGTGCGTCGATGAACGACATTGCTTTTAGAGGGGCGGGAGACACAGTGGGGGTAGGCCTGCCGGTGCACGCGGAAGATCCGAGCCTGGGAGTGTCCACTCATGCTGCGCGCGCTCTGCGAGGAGGCGGAGATCGGAGGAAGAGTTGCGCGACGGAGAGTCGTTCGACAACCTGCATGATTCCGCCGCAGAGGGGACACTTCCACAGAGAGGGACTAGAGGGCGTGACGGTCGAGGCGGTAACTGCTGCTGGCTTGCCTGAACCTGATTGCGGGAGCAAGCGGAAACTCAGGGGAAGGAGCGCCGCTCGCCTTCGGTTGGCCAGGAAGCCGAAGTTGCGGATGCGCATAAATCCCAGCGGCAGCAGGTGGAGCAGGAACCGGCGCAGGAGCTGCTCGCCCGAGAGGCTCATGATCCGCTTGCGGTTGCCGTGGGCCGAGTCTCTCCACCGGAACGTGACCTTACCATCCGCGAGCGCAATCAGTCGGTGATTGGAGATAGCAACGCGGTGGGTATAGGCGCCGAGGTAGCGGAGGACGTGTTCCGGACCGCCAAACGGTGGCTTGCAGTAGACCACCCAACCTGGCGGAACAGCACGCGTAGCCAGGACGCGAAGACCCGCGGTTGAGCGAGGGGAGCGAGTTGGCCGTGGAACTCAAGCTTGCCGTCGCGAAAAGCCGCCTTGAGTACAGTGACGAACTTCCCGCGAAAGACACGGCTCAGCACTTTGACGGGAAGAAAGAAGGATGGGCGAGAAGAGATCCAGCGATCTTGTTCTGGGGCGAGGCCGCCGGCGGCGACGACGCAGTGAACGTGGGGATGATGCTGCAAGCGCTGATCCCGGGTGTGCAGCACGCTGAAGAAGCCGATGTCGGCACCAAGATGACGGGGATCGCGGGCAATCTCCAGCAGAGTTTCAGCGCTGGCGTGAAACAGCAGGTTGTAGATTAGACGCTTGTTCTGCAAGGCCAGCGGAGCGAGTTGCCGCGGGCAGGGTGAAGACGACGTGAACATAGCGCGTAGGCAGCAGTTCTCGTTCCCGTGCCTGGAGCCAGCGCACACGTGCGTTTCCCTGGCATCGTGGGCAATGCCGATTGCGACACGAGTTGTAAGAGATGGCGGTATATCCACATTGCGAGCACTGATCGCGATGCCCACCCAGCGCGGCGGTCCGACTGCGTGTAATCGCTGCCAACACCTTTCCGTGTTGGCCGTTGATGCAGTTGCGATTGCGCTCGACGAAAGCCGGTCCGGCAGAGCGAATGATATCGGCCACCTCCAGAGGCGGCCGCGTCATGCGTGTCGGTTGGGCTGCGCAGTGGTTGCGAAGGTCAGTGCATCCAGCGGACTGCCGGTGGCGCTGAGATGGCGACGCGACAGATGCAAATAGATCGTCGTTTCCTCCAGGTCACGATGTGCCAGCGGCATCTGAATGGTGCGCAAGTCGGCTCCGGCTTCGAGCAGATGAGTGGCGAAACAGTGGCGTAAGGTATTTTGATACTGCTCATAGTTTGTATCCCGCCAAGATCTGTTACCGCTATCACCCATGTCACGGAGTAGAAGTTGCACTGATTCGGTATCTGCGCCGAAGCGGCGATGCTCCGATTGTGATTGTGAGATTGCCGGACGGTTTGCAGTTGGCCATACCGGAATGGATGTTGAGCCCGGGAATTTGTGAGCGTCTGCGAACGGAGGCGACGCCACGAATCTCGCTGGATGCACTCGTCGAGTTGCGGACCCTCATAGATGCTCAGCCTCCCATGGTGGCGGGCGCTAGGCGTGGTTGTGCAGAATCCTCAGCAGGAGGGCAGGATGCACAACCACGAGAAGCCGGTCGCGCGACAGCCCAGGCTTCAGTTCGAAGACGACGAGCTCTGGACAATGTTCCCGGAGGAGGTGCGGGAACGTTGCCGCGGGCTTTGGCAGGAAATGTTGGCCAGCGTTCTGAAAGAACGCGAACGGAGGCCAGATGAGCGAGAAGATTAAACAGCATCATCTGGAGCGCGGAGCGTATGTCTACGTGCGGCAATCCACGCCGTATCAAGTAAGGAATCATCTGGAGGGGAAAGAACGACAGTACTTGCTGGCGCAGCGGTCGAAGCAGTTGGGCTTCAGCAAGGTAATTGTGATTGATGAGGACTTAGGTCGGTCCGGTGGTGGCCTGCAAGAGCGCCCTGGGTTCGGCCGCCTGCTGGCGGCGGTCTGCCAGGGATTAGCAGGAGCGGTGTTTGCCTTGGAAGCTTCGCGACTGGCGCGCAACAGTCGAGATTGGCATCATCTGGTTGATTTGTGCGCACTGGCGGAGACATTACTGATCGACACAGATGGGATCTATGACCCGCGGGTGCTGAATGATCGTTTGTTGCTCGGCTTGAAGGGTTCGATGGCAGAGTTTGAACTCGGGCTGCTACGGCAACACGCGCGCGCGGCTTTTGAGCAAAAAGTGAAGCGTGGGTTCGCGTTGTGGGAAGTATCGGTGGGGTTTGTTCGCAGCGAGGACGGCCGCATTGAGAAGACTCCGGATCGTCAGGTACAACAGGCGATTAGCCTTGTGTTCCAGAAATTTCGACAACTGGGAAGCGCTCGGCAAGCGACGATCTGGTTTCGCGAAGAACAAATTCCAATCCCCCATGCCATGCCGGGCACGGCGGGGCGGCAAGTCATATGGGCGCTGCCGAGCAGCGGAAGAATCCGTCAGATGCTGAAGAATCCCTGTTATGCGGGAGCATTCGCTTATGGGAAGACAGCTCCGCGAACAGTGATCGAAGAGGGACGAGCTCGCCAGCGCTCTCGTTATCGCAAGCCGCAAAATGAGTGGAACGTCTTGATTGTGGACCATCATCCGGGGTACATCAGTTGGGAAGAGTATCTGGAGAATCAAAAGCAGCTGGAGGCCAATGTGGCGTGGGCGGATGGTGAAGGAAGTGGTGCTGCGAAAGCGGGTCCAGCTGTGTTGTCGGGGTTGTTGCGCTGCGGTCGCTGCGGGAGGAAGCTGCAGGTAGCCTACAGCGGCAACGATGGTCGAGTGCCGCGCTATGTTTGTCAAGGCGATCGAGGAAATCGCGGTTCGAATGGCTGCTTAACGATCGGGAGTCTACGTGTCGATCGAGCCGTGGTGGGCAGTGTTTTGGCAGCGATTGAGCCAGCTGGTATCGAGGCTGCGATCAAGATGAGCGAGTGCGTCCAAGCCGAGGACGACGCCAAGCGGAAAGCACTGGAGCTGGCTTTGCAGCGAGCTCGGTTTGAATCCGATCGAGCACGCCGGCAGTTCGATAGCGCGGAGCCGGAAAATCGTCTGGTAGCTGCGGAACTGGAGACGCGATGGAATCAGGCGCTACAGCAGGTAGCTGATCTGGAAGCGCGGATTAGCGCTTTGGGAGAAAGACGTGCCTCGCTCAGTGATGAGCAGAGGGCGGAGTTGCTCGCGCTGGGTGATGATGTGTGGGCCGTGTGGGATCATCCGGATGCGCCGGTGCAGTTGAAAAAGCGTATCCTGCGCACAGTGCTCAATGAGATCGTGGTGGATAGTCAGCGAGATTCGCCGAGGCATCGACTAATCCTGCACTGGGCCGGAGGGGTTCACACCGAACTGTACGTAGAGCGCAATCTAACGGGGCAGCATCGACGCAGTGCAGAACGTACTGTAATCGACTTAGTAAGTGAGTTAGCAAAGGTTTGTCCAGATAAAGACATCGCCGCGATTTTGAATCGCTTAGGATACAAGACTCGACAAGAGAAAAATTGGAACGCACATCGGGTCGCGGGACTGCGCGGGTATCACGAAATCGCGCCGTTTCAGAGACAAGAGGGTTGGGTGACACAGCAGCAAGCGGCACGAGAACTGAAGGTTAGCGACACCGTTATCAAACGACTTATTCGCGAAGGCGTTCTTCCGGCAACACAAGTTGTCACTTTCGCGCCGTGGATCATCGATCGAAAGGATCTACAATTGCCAGCTGTGCTGGCTCAGGTGCAAGCAGTTCACTCCGGCCGTAGACTGCCGCGGATTGTACCTGGTCAAGGCCAATTGTCTTTAGAATGAAGGAACTCTAAAAGGTGGTGTAGTATGCCGAAGCCTGCCGCAGGGTGTGGGGATGAATCTGCTTATGCTCCAGTCCGGCGCGTTGCGCGGCCTGTTGGCAGGCATGCCACAGAGTTTTGGTAGAAATCGGACGACTAGCGGTATGCGAACGGTTGCCGGGAAACAGCCAGTCGGCAGGTTTGCGCCTGAGCCCACGCCAGTAGAGGCGCAGGGCATCGAGCAGCTTGGGGCTGAGCATGACATCGCGATCCTTGCGTCCCTTACCTCCCCGGATATGGATGAGCATCCGCTGGCTGTCGATATCGCTGACCTTTCGGTGGGCCACCTCCGCGCGGCGTGCGCCAGTGGCATAAAGCGTCATGAGCAAGATGCGATGAAAGGGGATAGCTGCTGCATCGATCAGACGAGCGACCTGTTCTGGGCTGAGTATCTGCGGGAGATGCAGAACTCTCTTCGGATAGGGCGTCTCGGCGACGCTCCAGCCTCGCTTCAGCACCTGGACATAAAAGAAGCGCAGGGCTGCCAGCCGTTGGGTGACGGTGTTTGGAGCCAGCTTCCATCGCGTGAACAACAAAGCTTGATACTGACGTATATGCTCTGGGCCAAGCTGATCGGGTGGACGATGAAAGTGTTTACTGAATTGCTCGACGGTACGGATGCAGGCATCGATGGTGGATTCAGCGTAGTTGCGGCGTTTCAGTTCCTCAAGCATCATCCGGCGTAGATGCACAATGACGAGAATGTAGCAGCCAGGCCAACCTCAGACATGGAAAACGCCTATTAACATTTCAAATAGAGGGTGTTCCACTCAAGCACCCTCTGCTTGAGTGGGTCTCTTGGATTTTCACTATCAAGATAGGTTGCCCCTATCCTTTCCCTTCTTTTCGCCTCGCGGTGGTTTCGGAGAAAGGCCAGGCATCGTTTCGCAAGATTGGGGTTCGGGGGAGCACGTTTCATCCATCAGCGATACGCTGCGTTCGGAGAAATCGAAGCCAGCCTGAGCAACTCGCCGTAACAGCCTGGTGCGCCCCAGATCGGGTTCTCGGCCACCATGCGGAAGATCAGATCCTGCACCTCCTGGCTGACCGCTTTTCGGCCCTGCCGGTGCGGGGCCCGCGAAAGCCAGCTCCAATACCACCCAGGACCGGTGCGATGGCAGCGGACAAAAGTCTCGACTGTCACCACGACCAGGGACTTCTTGCACCCGGACCACAGTTTTTGCAGGGTCACCCAGAACAATCTGCTGCGGAAACCAAGCCGAGGACGCCGCCCGCATGCAAGGCCAGCAATTGCTTTCGCCGCGCCAGATTCTCCAAGATGAGTTCTTCTCGGGACGAAACACTCCCATCAGCCCGCCGAGCAGGTATCGCAGGCACGCAAGCATGGCGGAAATCTTATCCGTTGGCGAGGGGACCAAGAAGCTCCCAAGTCCTTGTGATTACCGACGGCAACGGTTTTGGCGAACGACAACTGTTTTTGGAGTACAGTTATCGATGAGAGATGGCCGTGTGGGGCAGCGTTTCAGAAGCAACAATTTAAGTGGGGTTGTGGCTCAGTTCCCGGGTATAAGCGCTCTGCGAGGCTCGCAACCGGAATGGTTGGGAGCAGGACGAAAGAAAGGAGCGTTTGTCTTTATCCGTTGGTTGACCGGCATTTTAGCTGCGCTCGCTCTGTTATCGTGTGTAGCGCTCGCCCAGAGAAACGCCGAAGAGAAGTCCTCACAAACACCTACTGCGGCAACCGACCTGCAGGAAGGCGCAGTACCGACCTTCCACGCACATGCCGACCTGGTCCTCGTCCCAGTGACGGTTACCGATAACTTAAACCGGTTCGTCCTTGGGCTTCAAAAAGGGGACTTCGAGTTGTTCGAGGACGGCCTCAAGCAGAATGTGACACTCTTCTCCGATGAAGACGCGCCGCTCTCGATCGGCGTGCTGTTCGATAAGAGTGGAAGCATGGCCTATAAGCTGGGATCTTCTCGCGACGCAACCTACCAGTTGCTGAATGCGTTGAACAAAGCAGATGAGGCGTTTCTCGTCGAGTTCGATGACCTTGCCAAGATATCGATCGGATTTACCACCCGCGTGGAAGAGCTTCGCGGTGCTCTGAAGAATGCTCAGGCCGGAGGACAGACCGCGATGCTTGACGCCATCGACATCGGTTTAGTCGAGATGAAGAAGGCGACAAATTCGCGTAAGGCCATAGTTGTCGTCTCTGACGGAGGAGATAACCGAAGCCATTACACCGCTGCACAGATCGAATCGCTGGTTCGCGAAGCCGACGTGCAGATTTACGCGATGGGTGTTTTCGAGCCACTCTTCACTTCGGCGTTAACACCTGAGGAGATCTCCGGACCGCGTTTGTTGTCAGAAATTGCGACCCAAACCGGCGGCCGTGCTTTTGCGGCCCGAGATCCAGCTGATATGCCTAGCGTTGCAACCCGGATCGCGGTCGAGTTACGTAATCAGTATGTGCTCGGCTACTATCCCAAAAACAAAGCCCGAGATGGGAAGTATCGAAACGTGGAGGTGAAGGTTTCGCAGCCTGTGGGCATTGGTTCTCCCCTAAAGGTGCACTGGCGACTTGGCTACTATGCACCCAGCCGGTGATGCGAGTCTTAGCGGTGGATAACTGCAGCGTGGGCTCCGGCCGGCGAGGCAGGGTGCACCGGTATCGGGTGTGGGGAAACTGGACTAACAGGTGCTGGCCGCGGAGCAATCGGTTGCACAGGAAACGGATGTGGCGTGATAGGCCGTATCGGCATGGTGGTTCCGATTCCGGAGTGTGCCGGGACAAGGGGTAAGCCTCCGGCATAAGAGGAAACACCAGGAATTGGGAACACTCCTGAATGGATCGTGGCCGGCAACAAAAGCAAGTAGGTGTAATTCGGGAAGTAGGTGTATCCCGGCAAATAGATCGAATTGAACCCAGGCTGGTACATGCCCGCGGAGTATGGGCCAGATGGGCCGGCCCATACAGAAGAAAGCCCGAGCATTGGGAAGTATGTAAAGCTGTCGATTCCGGAATTCGCCGCGGTCAACGAAGCAGGGTCCTGGATATTTGCTGCGATGGCATTGTCAGCCGAGATTGACTGCTGGCGACCTTCAGCCCATGTAGAGAGGGCGTCGCGAGGGTGATCGGTCGAAGGTGCAGGTACGAGCACCTGCGCAAAACGCAGAGACATACCCTGGCTGATCAATACCGAGTCGCCCTTACTGCCCGTCGAGACTTCGGCTTTGCCTCGGAGAACTCTTAACACCGGCGGATTGGAATCGACTCGGTAGAGGCCCTGCTCGGGGAAGCGCATACTCCAATTCCCGTAAAGGAGCGTGACCGACGTACCTGAGGTAGGCTCCGTCGAATCGACAATTGCCGAACCTGCGAGTAATTCGACGCGGGTGTCGGAGAGCTGATTCCACACCATGCGAATCTTCGTACTCTCTCCCATGCGAAGGAACACCCCGGGGGTGAGCAACACTTCCGCACGGCCTTTCTCCGTACGTAATTCTCCCCCCTGAGGTACGCTCGAAAACTTTCCAAGATGCGATTCCAGCGGCTGGTCGCCCAGGTAAACGGACCCCTCAAAATAGTGGATTACACCGGAGTGAGCAGAGATTACCGATTGTGCGTCAGCGGGAGACGCAAGAAAGGCGACTGCAATCAGGGCACAAAACGCAGATGCGCGACCGTACGACATAAACGGCCTTGCACAACTATCCGCCGAAACTGCTGCGCCGTCAACTCCTCCCCCCTACGAATCGGTAGGAGTTGAAAATACGAAGGTTTTCGCCAAACTGACAATTCTGCCAGTTTCCACCTGCCGAGCTTTCTGAGTAAACTCCTACCTACGCCTTTGCTTATCACCGATGTCGGCTGGGGCATCGGGGAGGGATGGCCGAGATGGGTCTCTTGGCAAGCAAACCTCAAAATCCGGACAAAAGTCCTGATCGCTCTTTTGCCGCTTGCCATCATGGTTTTCATCGCGGCTTTGTATTCTTCGGACCGCATGAGCACCATTGATGCTCGTTACAGTGGTCTGCTCGACAAAGACGTCAAGGCCCTCATCGCGAAGCGGAATGTCGTTGGGCGCTCCCACACTCTGTACGGTCGTGAAGCCTGCCATCAACGTCGCCCAGGCATTAGAAGCCGCTTTATAGGAGTCCTCGGGTGTCGTCCCAGATGTGCCCGCATTCTTGCCGTCTCTACCGAAGATCCACGTGATGTGTACGTGCGCGTCAATCCAACCGGGCATCACCGTCAGGCCACGAAGGTCATAATCAACCGGCCCTGCCCAAGGACGTACCGACACAATTTTTCCGTCTTGGACGACAATCTGCCTGTCGCGCAGTACTTGTCCTTTGCCGTCAAGTAGCTGACTAGTACCGATGACAACCGCTCGATTCGGAACTTGTGTCTGTGAAGCGACTAGGGATGGCGCTACGCCAACGAGTGCACCGACGATGAACGGCAGGAGCTTTGACCATTGCATAAATAGCACCTCAGATT
>Ga0306925_10000169_pt1 | contig 39803 bp, 49 predicted proteins | sample flu12Cox44000176_FD_203755 | JGI IMG/M metagenome (GOLD analysis project Ga0306925, IMG submission 203755) | Lab enrichment of tropical soil microbial communities from Luquillo Experimental Forest, Puerto Rico - flux8day.12C.oxic.44.000.176 (v2)... | ecosystem: Environmental > Terrestrial >... | reverse complement strand
CCAAATCGACCAATCAATTGGCATTAACTGAAGCTCTCGATGAAGCCAATCGGACCGGAAACAAAGACGAAGTCAAACGTCTGTACGGCGAGCTTCAAAAATTGAAAAACTGATTCATTCGCAAACACTCCTAACAATTTTCTCTTTTTATGCCTGCAAACAGCCTAGGAACCTTAAGCCCGACTTTGGTTGTACTGGATACGATCCAATTTTTGAAAAAAACATTTCCGGTCATTACCCAAATCACTACGAATTTCAGTGACCAAGCGGTTTTGCTTAACGAAACCGTTATTTCACGCGTGGTCACTCCTCCGCCGGCGCACGATTATGTTTCGCCTGCGGCGGCCGGTACTGGTTATGCTGCTCAAGACGCGGCGACAACGACCGATGTGCCCGTGGTCATCAATAAACATAAATTCGCGACACTGGCTTTCAGCGATACGGAAATGTCTTCGACACCGCGTGATTTGCCGACTGAACAGAAACAGGCACTTGCTTACAGTCTCGGGCGCCAGCTCTTGATTGACCTTTTCGCGTTGGTCACGCCAACCAATTTCACGACTACTTATCAGATTGTCGATCCCAAGAATTCGAATCGACACACCGTTACGGCGATGCGCCAATTGTTGGTGACAAATGGTGCCAGCATTAACCGGTTTGGTGTTGTGAATCCAACCGTCTTTGCCGCACTCGCCCAGGATACGGGAGTAATCTCGCAATTCAATTTCGGGTCTGCGAAACCGGATTTATCTGGCGGCACAATCGATGGATTGGCGGGATTTACGCAAATTATTGAGTATGCGGAACTTAACACCGCCAACTCTCTGGCTGGATTTTTCGGTGCCAAAGAGGCTTTAGTGATGGCAGCCCGGGTGCCGGAAGTTCCCGATATCAGTCTGCCCGGTACGGTTGAAAATGTCGCCGACCCGGATTCGGGCCTGACTATTCAATATCGTGAATATTACGATATGATGGGCGGCCAACTCAACGTTAGTCTTACTTGGATGTATGGAGTCGCGAAGGGCGTCACCGGACATGGCGCGATTTTGGTCCAGAACGCTGGTGGCAACCCCAACTAGGTTTGTTGGATGCCAACGATTATAATAAGCGCGGGAATGGATCAGGACGGGAACCTGATCAATCTCTATATCGGGCCAAGCTATGCGGATGCCGAAAACGTAATGATTGAGGCCGGACACCAGCATAAAATTATTGAAGGCTGGCTTTTCTCTAATCCCGTGCCGGCGTTGCACCAGTATTATGCCCCTGAAGCTCCCAAACGTAGAGGGCGCCCGCCAAAAACGTTTGCTGAAGATCCGGTTCTGGATACTACATAAATGTCGATGCGTGACCAGGTCGCCGCGGCTTTCGGCGAGCTGCAAGCAGTTTTCGCCGAGACTGCCACTATTCAGGGTGTAGACGGGATCCCGATCACCATGGGTCCTAATGTGATGCTCTCGATGGGCTACGGTGATGGCGGGACGAACCAGATTCAGGGCGTTACCCTTTATTATCCGATTTTTGGTTATCCTGCACCGGTAGTTGACGGTGCCGTTATTTTCCGTGGCCTGAACTACGCAATCCAGACGATCGAACAAAATATGGGGACTTGGCAGATTACAGCGACTCAAATCCTGGCACAGAAAAGCGGATGAGCGTTAAAGTCGATATGCGGGATTGGAACCGCTCTTTTGAGCGCTACGTCGCGGTACGCAAAACGGCTCGCAAAGATATCATTCATCAGAAAGCCCGTGATTTCGCTTTTAAAGCGTTCCAGAATCTGCCGCCGACCGATCGGCAACGAATCGAGGCCGATATGCAGAAAGACGGAATGCTGCTCAAACTGACTGTGCGCCGGCTCCAAGCCAAAGGCATCGATCTGAAGAATCTGGGTACAGTCCGGGTACGCCAGAAAGGTGGTGCAGGCGGCAAACGCACTATCAGTAAAGCTGATAAAATCATCAGCCAGTATGCCAAAAAACTGCTGCGGGCGAAAATCCGATCGCGCGGCTATCATCGAGTATCATTTTTATTGCTCGCGCAGAAACTCGGGGCTTCAGGTGCGGCTAATGTCAATCCGCGCTCAGTTCTGGCTAAAACCAATGTCAAAGAATCGCACACTTATACGAACGATGTTTACACGCTTAGCGCGATAGCCCGCGGCATGGATTGTCCGAGCACTCACCAGGCCAAGGATAAAGCATTGTCTTTGATCAAAGCCGATATGGAAAGCTTTACCGCTAAACGCCTGGCAGACGCTAAGAAACAAGCCGGATTCAGACGATGACCGAGGTTGCCGAACAATTCCTAATTGATATTTTGACGCCGCAAATGGCGCCTGTACCAGTCCGGCGCGATGTATCCGATCCACAAATCGCCCGCCCGATCGTTATCGTCGCGGGGCATCTGGATGAAACCTATATCCCGGACGGACGTTACAGCGTTGCCAAAGTCGCTTTGGACGTAACGCTTGAAACCCAGGTCGGTCAGAGTACCGACGTCGATCATGAAACTTTAATCAGCCAGATTTCGACGGCTTTACCTAATTACGGCCAGTGGACGGGTACTCAAAGCTATTACGAAAAAGTGTATTTCGGGCCGGTACGAACTGGAGAAAAGAAAACAAATGACCTCGTTCGATCTTATATGTTCGGCTTCTATCTGGTCGGCAGGTTGACAATTCCTTAAAGAAAAATATGGCCGCAACAATTTATCCTCCTGGCATGGGGTATATCTGGGGCATTAGCGCGACAATGAGCGGAATGTCGATGTCAAGTTATCGGCAAAACGATACGACTGACGTATTCGAGCAAAAAAGTGGTCAGGGGGAAACAATCGCGGTGGTCAGTTATAATCCGCGCAGCGAAATCACAATCGAAGGCGAAACTTTTGCCGGATTCACAGTCGTCGCCGGTAAGGAAATCATAATCGCCAACATCATTTTGCCGCCAGCGACAAGTGCGGGTTTGGTTATTTGCCGCAGCGTGGAATATCAAGCTAGCCGTGAAGCGATGCAAAAAGCGACCATAACCGCGACCATGTTCCCATTGATCGCTCCTTAAGGAATAGCCATGTTTAATCACTCAATTACGACCGGGTACGCTGACGAAGGCGGGAACGTACAAACCGTGATAAACAAATACGCCGGCCAAACCGAGAAAGGTTTTGATGGCACCATTACTGCCGGAGCGACCAATTCGCCGATCACCTTGTCCTGGACGATTACAGCCATGCAAAGCTTCATGATGTGGAGTTCTCAAGCTTTGACCGTTAAAACCAATAGTTCATCAAGCCCGGCGCAAACCTTTTCTCTAGCGGCCAATCAGGAAGTGGTTTGGGGAACGCTGCAAGGCACCACCAATCCGATTACCCTCGATGTGACGCAACTTTTCGTGACCAATGCGGGCTCGGTCGATTCGCAGTTTAAGGTGCGCGTTTTATTGACCTGAGAAATGATCGTTGAAGAAAAATTGGATGAAATTCTTTTGATTCTTAAACGGATCGAGGAACGCCAGATTCGAGTCCGTGAGGAAATCAAAGAACAAGTCACACCGGTAGTTGGAAGTTTTGCTTCATCTGAGCCCAGCTCATGAGCACTCAAAGCTCTGATCCGTTCAATGTTTCTATCTCGATTTTTCGTAACCGGCAATGGATTCAGAAAATCACGGTCCAGAACCCGGACAACTCCCCTATTGATATCAGTCAGGATCTGTTGGCTTTAGTCATTATTCCGGATCTTTCCAGCGGGAATGCTGATCCAGTTCTATCCAATAAAACGCCGAGCGGGGATTTGGCCGGCGGTGTTGCCGTTTTTACTTTCAGCGATTCGGACACTAAAAACCTGGTTTCAGGCGCCGATTACCGCTGGCAATATTTGCGCCAGCAAAGTACACAAAACAATTCCGACGTTGTTGTTGCTGGCCCTTTGATCGTCCAGGATTCGCCGCCATTTCCTCCGTGATATGCCGATCGAACCATTGAGTTTGGAGGTCGTTCTTCCAGCTCCGGATTCGATTATCGTCCAGAATCCTGAGCTTAATCTGGATGTCACGATTGCCGTTCCGGATTCGATTACGATCCAGAATTCTGAGCTTAATCTGGATGTCACGATTGCCACTCCGAGTCCGATCGTAGTTCAGAATCCTGAGTTCGATCTGGGTGTTGTTATTTCTCAACCCAGTCCGCCGATTGTCTTAAGTGCGGGTGTGGGTCTGCCGGGACCGCCCGGGCCGGCAGGTATACCGGGTCCGACTGGTCCGCAAGGCGCAAAAGGGGATCCTGGACCAACTGGTCCGCAGGGTCTCACTGGTGCGGCAGGACCAATTGGGCCCTCCGGCGCGCAAGGAGTTGCCGGGCCGACCGGTGCGCAAGGAGTTGCCGGCGCAACCGGCGCCACTGGTTCGCAAGGGCCAAAAGGCGATCCGGGGCCGACTGGGACTGCGGGCGCACAAGGTTTACAAGGGTCGCAAGGACCGACTGGGCCGATCGGGCCGATTGGTCTAACAGGTATTCAAGGTCCGCAGGGCAATACCGGTGCGCAAGGTCCAGCGGGGCCAACAGGTTCGCCGGGTCCGGCCGGCCCGGGTGCAACTGTTAGCGTCGGCACGACAACAACAGGAACCCCAGGCAGCAGTGCTTCGGTTATCAGTGGCGGAACGCCTAGTGCGCTTGTTTTAAATTTTACCATTCCACGCGGTGATGTCGGTGCCACAGGTTCAACCGGTCCAAGCGGTCCGCAGGGAGCAACCGGTGCGACTGGATCACAAGGTTTAACCGGGCCGCAGGGCATAACCGGCGCGACTGGATCGCAAGGGCCAAAAGGCGATCCCGGCCCGACTGGAATCGGTGTAGCCGGTCCAACTGGGGCGCAAGGGCCGGTTGGAGCGACTGGGCCGCCCGGGCCGACCGGCGCTCAAGGGCCGAGCGGTTCAGCAGGCGCGATCGGACCGGTTGGTCCGCCCGGGCCGACGGGTTCGCAAGGTTTGGCAGCAACTATCAATGTGGGGATAACATCGACCGGAGCTCCCGGCAGCAGTGCTCAGGTCACAAACACCGGTACTTCTAATGATGCGGTCCTTAGTTTTTTAATTCCGACAGGTGCACCAGGCCCGATGGGACCGCAAGGTCCACCTGGTTCATCTGGGAGCGGTGGAGCAGTCCAAACTGTTTGGGGCGAGACGCCGGCAGGGCTAATCGACGGTTCTAACCAGGTTTATACCAGTGCTAATCCCTACATGCCGAATTTGCTCGGGGTCTACTTAAACGGACTACGGCAACGTCGCACCAATGATTATTCCGAGACTGGAAGCCAGTCTTTTCAATTCTTACAAGCTCCGCAGCCTGGCGACAGCTTGAGCATAGATTATATACAACCCTAAAGGAGCTATATGGCTAGCACACAGATTCGTGGTACTACTCAGATTCAGCCCGGAAGCATTGCCGATGCACAAATTCAAGCCGCAGCCGCTATCCAGACTTCTAAACTCGCAGACGGCGCCAAATTCATCAAAAGTGACGGCACGGTGGCAATGGCCGCCAACCTGAGCCTAGGGAACTTTCTGATTAATAATGTTGGGAACCCGTCTACATCCACCGATGCCGCGAACAAATCCTATGTTGACTTGGTCGCCCAAGGGACTGGCGACATGCTCAAGAGCGTCTACGATACCAACGCCAACAACGTGGTGGACACCTGCGACAGTCTAGCCTGGAGCAAGATCACTGGCGCACCGGCCTATATGAACTGGGTTCCTTATACCGGGCCGCCGCAGAGCTTCGCCAACCGGGACCTGACCCGCGATGGCGACTGGACTATGGTTGCCAACAAGGCGACCAGCGATCGACCAGCCCCACAACAAAGCGGCTCCGAAGAAGACCTGCTGCCGGCCTGGACGCCGGTGACGCAGAGCCTGCGTGCTAGCTATACAGTCTACAACGAGTGGACGATCAATTCTGGAGGCTGGATTGATCAATATGGCATGGACGTTCTCTCACAGAACGCGGGAGCAGTTCATACGCTTACGCTATACGTCAACGGTGTTGTAAAAGACACTTTCACTTCGACGCCTAATATTGCTCAAATATATATACATAATATTACGCCACTCGTTGTAAGTTCGGGCGCAGTCATTCGCGTTAAGCTGCAAGTGGAGCAGATTTCTAACAATTTAATGTATTGGGTGCAGCAAGCCGGGCTATTTGCGACTCCACCGATTTACTGCTCGCTGGCGCAAGGATCAAAAGATGGGGCTACAGCAGGAACGACTGCATACGGCTGTCATTTGTTGTTTATTCCTGCGACTTTCTCTCCCGATTGGGACGTGATCGCCTACGGTGGGATGGCAGCCGGTGCTGGTGGTGGGGGCGACATGTTTAAGTCCACCTATGATAGCAATAACGACGGGATTAGCGACCATGCGGCACTCTCGGATACGGCGCCTTGGACGGGCATTACTGGTAAGCCTTCCACGTTTGCTCCCAGCGCACATGCTCCCTCTCATCTGGATAACGGAGCCGATCCTATTCCTGTGGCCACCACCAGCCGCACAGGAAGTCTGTGCATACTTAACGGTACAGCAACCACATTTCTGGATGGCACAGGGAACTGGAGTACGCCGGCTCCGGCCGGCACGGTTAACCCGGGCACCTGGACAGCTCTCAGTTATTCGACTGGTTGGACTTTAGGCACGAGCGCACAGTACCGCATTGAGACCAATGGCAGTTTCCAAAAAGTGATTTGCCAGGGGATCATCAATTACGCGTCTGGTGCGGCAAGTTTAGCATTTACGTTGCCCAACGGCGCAAGACCGGCTGTCCAGCGTGGATGCTCACTTGCCGGACAAGATTCCAGTGGCGACGTGCAACTCTTTCAGGCGGTCGTTGCCACGAGCGGCGCGGTGAATATTTATCCCCTGGTACGGCAAAATTTCTCCTGGCCGAGCGCGACTAATGGCAGTGTTTATCTTGAAGGGTTGGTTTTTAGCTTATGAGCGACATCGTTACATCGCAGACTTTCGTTGATGGAGAAAAAGGCATCACGGCCACGAAACTCAATAACATTATTGCGAACAGCGTTATTCAGCCTTCTTTTGTTTCCGCGCAGCCTAGTACTTCGGCGCTCGATCCCACCGACCAGTTGCTCGATCTCAAAGGAAGCGGCGCTTATACGCGGATCACCGGAGCGCAGCTCTCAAGCTCTGTGGCGGGCCAGCTGGCTCTTGCCAATACCAGTCAGAACGGAATGTTGCACCAGACCAGCGGCAATCTTGGGGACTATTGCGGCGGGGATAATCTTTTCCATGTCCTGAACACTTTCACCAGCCTCACTGCGGCGACCACGTTGACCAGTGCCGACACGAATAAATTGCTGATCTGTTCGGGCGGCAGCTGGGTATTGACATTGCCGGCCGCGGCTAATGGGTTGGCGCATCGGTTGAGGAACGACATGGGCATCAGCGGGACAGTCGGCACCATCACGGTGACGCCGCCAACTGGGACGATTGATGGCGCAGCGACCTTGAAACTCTTGCCACAACAGGAATGCACCATTTTGTGCGACGGCACCAACTGGCGAAGTTTCGGGCTCAAGCGCGAGGTGGTCTTAGGGGTGCAGGATCTATCGACGTCAACGGCGAGCGCATCCGTTTTATTGCCAACTGGTTATCGTTATTTCGACCTGGAATTTGCCGGTTTGCAAAGTATGACCGACAATGTCGCGCTATATGCTCAGTTTAGCACTGACGGTGGCGCTACATGGTTAACGGCAGCAACTTACTCCTGGGCTCTCACTTATACTTCAGGTACTGCGGCGGTTGCAGCGGCATCTCAGGGGGTTACTCAAACGGTCGTCTATCTCGGGAGCGGTATAACCTCCGCGGGAGGTGTGTCGCATAGTAAAGCGATTATTCACCCTGGTGGCGGAACAACTGCGCGCCCGACCGTTATCGCTCTTGGTGGAAGTTACGTAAACAGCGCAAGCTATACACGCGCGTTTAACGCTTACGGATTCTATAATGTTGCTACAACTATAAACGCGGTTTTGTATTTCATGAGTACAGGCAACATCGCCAACTCGTTTTTGACTGTGAAAGGGATCGTGTAAATGAATGAGGGGCCGCCAATGAATGAGAGGCCGTCAAAGAACGGATCTGGCCTATCATGGCCGACCGTGGTGCTTATTTTGGCGACCGGGGCAGGCAACTTAGTTACAACCCATCAAGGCAACGTGCAAATAACCGAGGAACAACGCGAGGGTCTGCAAAAGATTCGTCAGCTGCACAATGATTTAGACGATTTCAAACGATGGCAACGCCAAGCGAGCGAGAACCAGCAAACAATCCTAGCCAATGACTCGCGCTTACTGGAGGAAGTCCATCGTATCGCGGTGCGACTGGATCATTTGAAAATCTTAGAGCAACAAAAAGAAACTCAATGAAAATTTGCATTGATGCAGGACATGGTGGCTCCGATCCGGGCGCTTGCGGGAAAGAAGGCCTCAAGGAATCAGCCGTTAATTTGGCGATTTGCCAATACTTGGCGTCCAAGCTCGAGGACCTTGGCTGTGCGGTTCTCTTCACGCGGAGTTCGGAAATTTATGTTCCGCTCGGAATCAGGGCTGGCATTGCCAACGATTGGAATGCGGACATATGCCTTTCTATTCATCTAAATTCAGATGGAGATTTCGCTAACGGCATTGAAACGCTTTACAAAACCGCGAACGGAAAAGCTCTTGCAACACCGATTCAAAATCGACTGATTGCCGCAACCGGCGACCGGGATCGCGGACTGGTTTGCAGGAATGACCTCTATATTTTAAATGCAACTAAAATGCCTTGTTGTCTCGTAGAAGCCGGTTTTATCTCTAATCCGAGTTTTGAGGCCAAATTGCGAACGGCCGAATATCAGCGATTGATCGCAACCGCGATTGCGGGAGGCCTAGCCGATTTTCTGAACCTGGCGCCGCGGGCTCAGCCGGCATGAGTCGATTCAATCGATCCGGACATATTCATGTTGACATCCGGACTAAAGATAGATCCTCGCAAAAAATCTGCTTTTAAATCCCGATGGATAAACATGCTTTTGCCGAGCTCGTTGCCACGAGCAACACCGATCTGGCGGCTGTCCTGATCTTTTTCGATTTCACTTTGCCGCGGGAAAATCCCGCAATGGTTTCCGAGATCTTTAAATGGAGCGATCTGCAAAAAGGCAAAAAAGATCGAAATCCGCCTCGGCGCGTCATCTGGAAATTTGATTCCGATCCGGATAGAAAATCTTTTGCAATTACTCAGGCGTTCCAAGGAGAAGATTCGCACGATCGGTTTGACAATTTTTTGGCTTCGTTACCGATCGAAGAAGAAAGGCTAGGAACACTTAAAGCTCTGCACTCGGCGAGCGTAGCTCAGGCCGGCCGGGAAATCTTAAACATTCGCAAAGAGCTCCTTGATCTGATCAAACAGGCCCCAGACCAGGCTCTCTGGCAAGTTATCGTTTATGATTCTGGCAAGATTAAATCGTTGTTCCCGAAAGCCGCATCTGACGAAGTGAAAGCCAAATTTATGGAGAAAGAATAGATGAATACCGATGAGGAACTGATTGAGACTTCCGACGGCGCTTTTATCTCGGCGAGTTCTCCGAACAGGTTGAAACAAATCGAGCTTTATCCCTTTAGCTTGATGCGCCAGGCAACTGCGCTTTCGCTTGGGCTTGATAACGCTCAAGATGGTTTTTGGAATGCAATTGTGATGGTCTGGTTATGCACGTTAGATGAGGACGGTTGCATATGGGCCAAAGAAAATAAAAAAGAAGCAATCAAAGAAGCGTTTGCCTGGGGCGATTCTGAAGGTTACAGCCTGGCCAATTTCGAGCCAATTTTGCGGATTTACACGAAGATCAATACTGAAATCCGGCGATCGACTGATGCCGTTTTGAGCACAAACGGAACCCAGGAAAAAAACTTTGGCGGGCAGCCGGCATCCTAGAAACCGCAAGCTGCGCGGCTGCCGTGAGCAATCTCAATCTTAATTATATCCTCTGGCATATGCCGATCGCCATCGCGTTCCAGTTGCAGCTTATTTTTTATCAGCGGCAAGGGAATAAGTTCTGGCGACCATATGAAGCTGATCAAAAGGCATTGACAACATTACTCTCTTAAAATGGCCTCTGACACCGTCACAACAACCTTTGGAGCCGACGATTCGCCGTTCCAGGCTGCCGCGCGCCGGGTCCGAGCTGCCATGGGCGGGATCCAGCATGAGGCTCAGAGTGCTGCTGCCGGTATAAAGGGATTGGAAAGCGCATTAGGTGCGATCATGCCGTTGGTTGCCGCCATTACAGGTGTTGCCACAATTTTTGAAACGTTCCGCAAAAGTTTTGCACAAGCTGCCGAACGTGAGCAGGCCGGTCAACAATTTGAGGCTATTGCCGGAGGGGCGGAAAAGGCTGCGCATGCAATGGAGGAACTTGAGAAGATTTCCGCCGAAACGGCTACCGATTTCCCAGAACTTGCGCAAGGTGCCAAACGTTTGATGGAAGCCGGCCTTTCAGCCGATGAAGCTGCTGAAGCAACCGGACGCCTGCAGAAGATCGCGCTCAATACGGGAAGCAGTTTCGAGGAACTGGCCGATATCTATGCGCGGGTAACGACTAAGCAGGAAGTCAGCCTTAAAGATCTGACCAAACTCGCTGCAGCCGGTATTCCGGGTATCGCAGATATTGCTAAACAATTCAAGAATCTGGAAAAAGCGACCAAAGATTCAGATAACGAGCTCGAACATTCCAATCAAATCTTCAAAGATCAATATGAACTCGCCGAAAAGAACATTGGAGCGATCAATTCATTCGGCCAAAAGACCGGATTATTAGCGGAAGCTTTCCGGCAATTCCAGCAAAGTGCTTACAGAAATGTCGGCCGAGTTTCTTTTGGCGGCATGGATCTCGGCGAGAAATACGCCAAACAATTTAGTCAAGGGCTAAAACAAATCAGTCAGGAAACCGGCGTCACCGAGCGGGATCTTGGCAACTTGATGGATAAAGGGAAACTCGGTTTTGAGGATCTGATTCAAGCTGCGCAACGTTTTCGGGAAGAACAGGAAAAGCAGCGTGAAACCGGAGTGCAGACTAAACGGTATGAGGATCAAAAGACCTTGCTTGAAGCCCAGCGCAATCTTTTAGGACAGGTTGGCGAGGCCATTCAAAAGGCGACAGATCCCGGCGGCATGTTTGCTAACGTTACCAAGGTCTTCGACATTATTGCCGGTAAATGGCGGCAAATAATGCTTGATATCGATCAAAGTTTTGAAGCATTTGGCGCACCATTAATCCGCGCATTTCAACCGGTCCTGAGCTTAATCCATGATCAGGTCATGCCCAAATTGCAAGAGGCCGCGACCACATTTGGCGCAGCGCTCGAAAATGCAGTTCAGACTGGGGATTGGTCGGGGGTTGCAGATGCGATTGCGAATGCTTTAACTAGTCCCGAAGTGATTGGGGCAATCACTGCGTTTTCGGATGCTCTCGGTAAAGCATTGAGCAAAACAATCACTTCAGAGTTTAACCAGATTGCCGAAAAGTTTTCCAGCCCCCAAAAAATTTTAGATAGTCTCACCAAAGCCGGTCTTAATCCGGCTACAAAAGAATTCTGGATGGGCGGTCTTGGAGGAACACCGGTAACGCCGGCAACAACTCCAGCCACGATGCCTACACCTGCGCCGGCGGCAGCAACACAACAACCTGCAGGAGGCGATAAAGTAGCAACCGAGGCAACCCTGAAAGCTGCAGTAGATCTTTTAATGAAGTTACCTTTGCTCTTTACGGTCGGTGCCTGAGACTATGATCTTTTCCACAGTCACAACGTTTATTGAACAAGTCGGCCGGCGCCTGCTCTGGCGGTATGCCGAGCTCGACAACATGATTTGTATTTGGACCGGGCCGGCCAGCGGAGCGCTAGCATTTAAACCGCAAATTGATTCGCCTCATCCGCAATATCCGCTGATGTTTGTTACCGATTCAGAGATTGTTACTAAGGAAGGCGCAGTTGCGGAACTGAGCGTTACTTATGCCGGGATTTTCCAGACTAAGGGTACAAGCTTTTATGCTACTGCCCCAATAGTCAGCACTTCAGCCGTTCAAGGCAGCCGCGATTTTGTTCAATCCTGGTACAAAAAGCAAGGACCGTTGCAGTTAGTTTATGCGGATCCAAACCAATACGCAGGCGGGGTGCGTTGGGTCCAGCTTTACACTGCCGGGACGCAGACAATGACGGTTCGCTATGTAGGCGCACGAGCTGACGTCCGTTATCAGGTTTATCCCGGTCCGAGTCGATGGATCTATGCCGGAATAGGCGAATCGAATGTTTGGTATGAGGTTTTAAGTGTAACAGAGGGACCGCATACGACCAGTTTGAATGGAGTTGAATGGGATGAGGTCGAAAAAATGATTCAAGGGATTGCTCCAATTCCTCCATTATACACGGCAAAACTCGGATTCGCTTCTGAGCAGCATGGACGTTGGTATAGCTGCACTGAGACTTATGGACCTACTTTTTGATGCAACTTAAAAGAATTCAGGCGGGCTGGAAAGGGATTGAAACAGTCATTAACGAAATGGTTGATGCCATTAATGCTAATGCACCGATTGAAGGTTCAGGGATTCGAATTTCAGACAGTCCAACCGGAAAAATCATCGAAGTGACAACCACGCAGGGCAGCAGCGGCGGCAGCGCAACCGGAGGCGGCAGCGCAACCGGAGGTGGCAGCGGCGGTTTGGGCAAGTGGGTGACTATTTCGATTTTAAACCAAACCAACGGCCAGATCTACAAGCTGGACGTCTGGGCCAAGGGCGATCCCTACAATCCGCAGCCCTGCACGACTGCAGCAGCCTTAGCAAATGAATGAGAAAACCACACTGGCACTTGGCGATTCAGTCGGCCTGGCTATCTCAGAATGGGCCTGCTTGAACAAGTGCGTGCCGTGCCGAATGTGCGAGTATCAGGACTACAGCTCGCCCGCAGCATCTTATACTGTCACGTACCTGAGTAGTGACGTCGTAAACGGCTCAACCAATTGGGGTCTGACCTACACCGACCCAGTTACCGGCACTCATCCTGCGCCTTTAATCAGCGGGATCGTTAAAATTACCCAGCATTACAAGGTGGACCTGAGCCTGATTGGGGGTTCAAACGTTTTTGGATTCTGCAAGCCGCATATTCTTTTTCAGATGATCCCTGGACCATCCAGCTCATGGGCCATTACAATGGATCTACTTAATATTCCGACAGCTTATAACGCTTCTATTGGGTACCATAACCACGTTGCCGCTCAGGCAACACTCTCCTTTCTTAGTTGCTCAATTACTGGCCCATCCTGGATGAGTGGAAGCGATCCTTCTTCGACCGTAATGATCCTGCCGAGCGGCTACAGTTCAACTCCGGGGGTTTGGCCTTACGCGTGGTTTGAAGGTAACGGAATCCCACCAGTAAGCGGGTTTCCGACTGGCGGCATTTTCACCTTCGATATGACGATTACCACCGACAGCCTGATTTACAATGAGACTAACTATGCCAGCAAAATGTTTATTAACCGGATGATAGCCAATATTTACGCTGCCCCGAGCCGCCGAAGAATCCGCGTTCCCATCATAGGAGTTTACTCATGAAAATCGTTATCGATCTGGATCTGCACCAGGCGGTGCAAGATTTTACCATTACCCAGCCTGCCGGGATCTATGATTTCAAGAGTCAGGACACGATCGATTTCTGGATTTACTTCGTGCGCGTCGGCGTAGTGCAGGACATGGGGGCCGGGTTCGCGTTGAAGTTCGGCATGATCGCCACCGGCGACACTTCTGCCACATTATTGGCTTACCAGACCGCTAGCAGCCATCAGACTGACTCGGACGGCAACGTTTATTACCTGATGCAGGTGAATTTCAACACCTCGCAGATGGCTAGCGCAATCTCGGGTAAAACGTCGCTCCCATGCACGGCTGAGATTCGTTACCAGACCTCTGATTCTGAGATTATTCATTCGCTTAATATCTCGAGCCTGGTTTACCCGACCATCCTAGTCGAGACGGGGGTTACTCCGCCAGGAGTTTCTACCGGATACCCGGACGCCAGTACCATCGAACTATTGGTCCATAAAAACGCGGCCAGCGGTTATGCGGGCTTGGACTCGAGTAGTCATATCTACGTTAGTCAGTTGGGTGGGGTGGCCGAGTTGGTGGCACGCAAAGATCAACCGAGCGGTTACCCGAGTCTGGACGCCAACACGCTTATTCCGGCGGCCGAGATTCCGATCGATGGAACTACCATTATTGCCTCCGGCAGCCCGCTTAAGATCAGCGCTCCTCTGTCCGCAGGGGACATGCAAAAATCGACCTACGACACTAACAATGACGGGATCGTCGATCACGCAGCTTTGGCTGATACGGCTACTAACGCCACAAATGCCACCACTGCCGCCACCCTTTCCCAAGCGACCAGTGCAGGAGCGCTCTCAACTGTCTGGGGAAAAGACGCCGCTGGGAACCAGAAACTTTTCGTTGCTCCTGGCAGTGTAACTCTTCCACCAGACGTCATTAGCGGAATAATCGCTGCTCCGATTAATAAAGCTTACACTTACGAAATTTATTCGCCGTCCAACTATAAGATCACTGATATCAATGCTGGTACTACTACTGGCACCTGCACTATTGCCCTGTTACAGAATGGGGGAGCCGTGGCTGGGACTACGCTGAATGTCACGCCTTCGTCCCCGAGTTCTTTTCCGCCAGCGCTGCATGGTTTGAACATTGCCGTAAACGCAGGGGATACATGGCAACTGGTAGTCAGTGCGGCTAGTTCTCCAGTTGACTTAGCTTTTTCAATTATTATCCAAAAATGAGTTTGGTCATCATTATCATGGCTGGCAGCAGCCCGAAAACCGGTTCGATTACTGGAGCCCAAAAAGCTCAAGTCGCTCCTGGAGTCGTCTTGCTTAATTATGTCTTAGCTGTTCATGCAGCGGGATCGATTACCGAAACGCAGAAGATACAGACAACGCCTTCAGTTGCTTCAATCTTTTACGTCACGAGCGTTAATGTTCAGACAGCCCCAACCGAACTGAAGAAATTGCAGGTTTTGCCTTCAATTAGCTCACTTTCTTACCGATTTTCAGTTAACAGCCAGACCGCTCCAAGTGAACCCAAAAAATTACAGGTCACTCCAGCTATCGCCTCTATTAATTATGCCTAATATTTACATTCCACGCTTTATCGATCACCTGATGGAGATCGGCATTAATGTTGGTATCAAAGGTGCTTACCGAGCGGAAGTGTGCCGAGACGGTCACGTCATACGCCAACCGCATGGCCCAAAGATGCAACCTAACGTGATCCTGAATCAGGCGCTCGATAAGCTTTTTACCGGCGGCACATTCAATCAAATGATGGTTGGAGCACAAGCTGGTACTGGAACTGCAACACCGCTGGTCACCGATACGGCCTTAACTACCCCTGTTAAAACTACCAACACTTGGTTTAATACGGCTGGTTTCACCACTACCAACGACACAGTGAATGGGGCGGCTACTCACACCGTCACATGGGATTTTTCTAGCGAAACTTCGACGATCACTTACAACGAATGTGGCTGCGGATTTTCGGGACCGAATTTGTTAGCTACCAAAGCACTCTTTCCGTCAGGTGTAAGCTTAAATCCAGGCGACAATCTTCGGCTAACGTATGCTTTGACTTTTTCAGTGCCAGCCACTGTCACGCCGGTTACGGTTTCTTTATCGCCAGTTGGTGGATTCAATGCCAGCGGCCAACTTAAAGTATGCGGCCAATGGGGCGCGGAAGGTGTTTTCGGAAGTGCCCCTAACGGGTTCCCGAGCGCGTGCGATTCCAACTTATACATGAATGGTTCCCCATCAGGAGCCGGGCAACTCTGTTCTGGCCCGACCACTTTCCCGACAGTCAACACCCAGTTTACTCCGACCAATATCGGGAGCGGAAGTAGTCCCAGTCTAGGGACTTATACCAACGGAAGCTTTACCAGAAATCAAACTTTTATTTGGACCCCGTCCCAGCCAACTTCAACAGTTAGCAATGTTAACGGAATAGGGCTTTGCCAAGATCTCCCTTTCTGTTCCGTTTATCTAATTTTGACCACGGCACAAACCAAAGCCAACGATCACACTCTGACCATGGTCTACTCGGCTACTGCTGCTCAGGTGTAAATCATTTAAAGCTTTTTCAATTTCCCCGTTTTCGTAATTGGGCTTCGAGAAATCTGGCAAGATCAATTTTCCCGGCGCGTTTAGCTCGCCGTTCGAATCGGATTAGTTCTTCTTCTTCAAATATACTCAGAACATCTTCGAGCAAATCCGGCTCAAATTTCTTGGATTCTGGTTTATTCATAATAATAGTCACATTCTTTGCGGAGGCTGGAAACGTATTGATAACAGACAAACGAGTATTGCAATCGATACAAGCACAAATGGAGCAATGAATAGGCTCATAACGATAGGTGCCAATATTGGATTTTTTAACGGATTGGAGATGGAAAATATCATTTTAAAATGAACGTCTATCTACTGATCAGTTTATGGTCTTTATGCAAGCAGCACTTTGGCTAAGTAAATCCATCAACTCGGTGATTTCCGCTTGTCGACGCTTGGCTTTTTCTGCTCCTAATCTTTCTATCCATTCGTTAATTTGCGTCTGATCTATTGGGCAATGTTCAAGGAATTTGAGTAAGGGATTTTTGAGTTTTCGAAGCTCTCCTATCCAGAATGACGTCTGGGTAAGAGTTTTTGCTTTCTCGCGTTCGGCTTTGGTTTCCAATAGAACGAACCCGTTTTTACTGACAAATTCCATTTTGGTACCTTTAAAATCAGGATCGAACTGTTCGGGAGTAAGGAAGTTCATCGGTTGATTGCCTCCCGGCAGTTGACGCACTCGTTCAGAATAGCTAGGACGAGGCTCCTTATCTTTTTTGGCTGGCTTGGCTGCACGGCGTCGAGCTGCAGCAACGCGGGCTGCACTTTCTAGACTCTTTGAACCAGATTTTACTTCATTAACAAATTCAGGAGCGTGTTTTCGAACGTCCCTGGCTTTGCAAATACTAGCCCGACCAACATCCATTTTCTTAGCGGCTGTAGTTTGAGTTTCAGGGAGGGTGTCTCGGCCGAGACACCCTCCCGAGAACTGGTTTGTGCCATTTTTAAATGTACACAATTCTTCGGCTATCATTGCTCGTTGGCCAGATGTAAGATGTCGCCTATGCAGATTCGCATTGACAATCCAAGCTGTAACATCCTTCGGCTCGACAATTTCTGTCTTGCATGGCAAATCTAATTCGGCAAGTGCCAGTAACCGGTTGCGCCCATCAAGTAAAATCCCGTCGGCCGAAAGTTGTATTGAACTTTGCAGCCCATTCTCTTTGATTGATTGGCAGAGCGCCTTGAACTGATCCTCTTCCATTAACGGAAAAAGCTCCGCAACCGGATGAATTGATTTCGCGCCGCATCGAGCTAAAATGTCTTCGGTAATCTGTTTCATAAAAAAAGGAGGCTGGACGATACCAAGAAAGATCATCCAGCCTTTTTCAGAAGCTCCCCTTACTTCAGCCCGATCTCCACAAATTCAGGGAATTCCTCCTGATGCCCGGGATCCGCTTTCCTGAGTTTGTCTCCAGCGCGCCAGGCATTGAAAGCCTTGATAATTGCAGCCAGAACAACATGTTTCCCGTTCGGTTTCTTTTTATCCACATCAAGGAACTTCCGCAAAGCTGCGATGGGATCATCGGTTTCCAGTTTTCCATTCCCATCGATCAGCGCGCCCATGAATTCATCGAGTACATCTTCGTTGGCAATCGCGAGGATCGCATAACTGACATATGCAGTCACATCCTTGTGCCCAATCAATTGAATCGCTTCACCGTATTCACCTATTGTTAAACGAGCCGCCAAACGGTATAAATCGTTGCTTTTAACGGCCCTAAGTATCTGAATAGGACTCATCTTCAACGGACGTCTGATTCGCTTTTTACCTTTGTACAATATATAAGCACCGCTTAAGACATTGTTGTGAATCTTGGCAATAGCTGCAATCAAACCCGATTGTCCGTCAAACCCGGCAGTCTCTAAAGCAACCGCCGGACTACGTCCCCGGCCATTATCAATAAAGGCGAACAAGAATTCCTGGGCTGGAGTATCAGCAACAATGTAACTGGTGAAAGGAATGCCAGTCAGATAACTTGCCCACAAGCGATGTTGTCCATCGACCAGAATCCCTTCCGTGGTAAAGATGATCGGTTCGCCAGTTCTGTGCCATTCGCCATCTTTAAACTGTTGGCCATAATAACAGACTGTCGAAAATGACGGTCTACGATTTGCTCCTTTCGCATTGCGAAGGAGAAAGCTCTCGGCCAATTCCTGATTGATTTCATACCAATCATTAGAGAGGCCCAACAGTGGAAGTGTCCCTAATGATTCCCGATATGCATCGAATTGGGCGAGAAGCTCAGCGAATTGCTGTCCGGTTGCTGTCTCGATGTCTAGAACAAATCTGGGTACAAAGCCCCCAGAAGAAGGCTCTTCATTTTCTTTCATACTTCTTTTGCGACTCGTTTAAACGCTCATTGTGGCGTGTAATTGGTGGGTCAAACCATTTGGTTGAGTTCTTCGAATTCATCTATTCAGAGCTCAACTTTAAGGGATTTTCCAAGAAAATAAGAGATCTGCAATACAATTCTGCGAAAATCTTTGTTATCCATGGGTGACATTAAACTGAGAATCTGCGATATCTGCTGCGATACGCGAAAAGCTCAATCATTGATAATCAAGAACTTGCGTTCAAATGCTTACCCCCCTTCAGGGAGTAGGCGGAATTTCGAGAGCTCTGGAATCTTTCATACGTAACGTGTTCATAATCAAGAAAGTCTAGATAAAATCTACGGTACTAATTTATTCTTGCTAGATCCGAGAATTCGCTTAATTCACGGTTGTTCAGGCCGATTTCTGCACTATAGTGCAAACGATTAAATGAATGAACAATTTGCGACCAAAGAAGATTTACACCGCGAGATCGGCATTCAGACCCGCTGGCTAATCTCGATTTTAGTAGCCATCCAAGTTCCGACTTGGATCGGCATGATGCAGATCTGGAGTTTTCTGGCCAGTATCGCCAGCAAATTACACTAAGAGATCCCGTATAAAACTGGATATGAAAGTCGTCAGCTTCCATAGCAAAACAACTCCTTGGCGTGTTCAATTGCCGGCGCGGTTTTCAAATGACGGCAAACGGAAAAGCAAGTATTTCCGAACCAAACAGGAAGCCGAACAGTTCTGCAAAAAAGTGAATCAATATGGTATCGCGGCTTTGCAGGATTTTGTTCCCGCGGTTTCCAAGACTCAAACCGATCAGATGCAGACCGCGATCCGTTGGGCGCTAGCTGAACTAAGCGGCGATTTCAGCCTGGTTTACGACGCGATCAATCATTACAAGCTGACCCGGCTCAACATTCGCCAGGCGAACGTGCGCGAAGCTTTTGAGGCGTTCCAGCTTTCCCGGCAAAACGACGGACTGGCTTCGCGCACTATCCAATCCGATGCCGCCCGTTTGCGCAAATTGATGATTCGATATTCCGACACGCCGATTGCCCAGCTTTCCAAAGTCCAATTACTTGAGTTCTTTGACGGCATTTCCAAGGGGAGTGTGCGCAGTATTTACAAAAGCGTGCGTAAATTTTTCTGTTGGGCGCATGAACGCAATTACCTGGGTGAAAACCCAATGGCAACGATTCGGCCGATCGGCGACTGGGGCATCAATAACGAGTTTTATCCGGTCGAAACTTTTGCGCGGATGTTGCGGGTTGCCGCGGGACTTGAGGCACCGCGCAAAGGCGAGGAGCAAACCCGAGAATTTATCGCTCTGCTTCCGTACTTTGTCCTGGGCGGATTCGCCGGCCTGCGCCCATGCGAACTGTTCCGCACTCGAGAAAAACCCGAATCAATCCGGTGGACCGATCTCTATTTTGCCGGAGTCGATCATCCGCATATTGAGATCCGGCATGAGGTCGCCAAACGCACCAAACGCAAAACCGGGTTGCGCCATATCGATATGCAAGCTGCGCTCGACGCGGTTAATGCCTGGTTAGGGCTCTGTGATCGGAATGAACCGTTTATCATAAAATTCGGCAGCCGTAAAATGCAGGACCTGAAAACCGCGTTTACTGAAAGGACTGGAATTAAGTTCCTGGAAAACGGGTTCCGAAACAGTTTCGCGACCTATGCGCTTTCCTATTCAACTTTAAGCGGGCTCGGTCATGTCGCCAAACAGATGGGCAATTCCGAGGCGATTTGTGCTGAGCATTATTCGCGGAATCTTCCTACAGGTTCTGGTAAAGCATGGTTCGATCTGCGACCGTTTGAAGTTATTCGAGTGAAGGCTCAAGTTGCGGGTTAAGTGCTTTTCTTTTGTGCTGGGCCGGGCGGTTTCTTACCAGATCCCCGGCTTTTTTGTTTTCCCTCATCGATATCAGGTCTGGTGACGAACTGCGGCGGCCAGTCGGGGATCTGGCCGGCATGATACTGATTAGCGAACTGGAGCGCGATCGCTCGCAGGAATTTCGGCCGGCTGGTGCGCAGATATTCTCTGACGATCTTATCAAGCTTTTCGAATTCTTCCGGGCTCAAGTTCAGAGATCCAAAATGTGGCACTGAAAAAAGATCGGCAAAAGTTAAAATTTGCCAAATTAATTGATTTTGTCACGCATGCATTGCATTACGGTTTGGTAATCACGCAATGATTCCCGTTCTGCTTCAAACACTTACAAAAATCAGCGATTTATGTAATGGAATTCATGACAAAAATTACCTCTTGAACCGTGAATTTCAGGTTGTCTCACCGTCTAAAGCTGATATCGCTCTTTATTGGTTTTGAGTGGGAAGTCCGAAAGATGCACGATTCATCTTGAAAATTACTGCTCCTTCAAGAAAAGGAAACCCGATCAAAGATGGGCTGATCTCAGATCGGGGTTCGCACGTTAGATCACGTCAGTTTACACCTTTAGAGAATGTAAACCTTTTCAGTTAATACACGAAAAGGTCGCAAACGTTCAACGTTTTTTTCTTCGATCGTTAAACTCTTCTCTCTCAAAGGGTTTTTAATTTTCAACGGGAAGAACCTTTTCTAGTAAATGGGCAGACGCAAACGCCGGCCGACGATCGAGGTGCCATCAAGTACTGAACATCTAGAACGCAAGCGTTTGATCGAACGCCTCGCGGATGAACGACTCACCTATCAGGAAGCACTTTACGATACGACGACCAGGAAGCCGCGCTATCCGCTTGATATTGTCGTACCCGCATTGCTCAAAGCTCAACGTAAAGCGATCAAAAACGGTTCACGCCTTAAGCTTCTTGCTGACGAGCTTAAACATCATAAAGAAATATTCGAAGCTCTGGCTTGGGGCTGGCTGATTCCCTCCATCCTTCTCCTGAAAGATCTCGTCGATTTTCTGGCCTGAAAAAACCTGTCAAATATCGATTTTAAAAAATTTCTCGAATAGACGGTTTTCGAAGAATTATCGAAATATCATCGAAATATGCCGGTTTTTAATTTGTCCGAAATCTCCGGGACAATAGTGTTTGCGTGAGAACACTCTTTTCTCCGGAAGATCGGCGAAAAACGGTCAGAATATCGGAACTCGCCGAACTTACCGGATTTAATTCAAAAACCCTTTACGAATGGGTCCGTAAAGGCGAGATCCCAACTTTTCGCCAGGGCAAAGGCCGCGGGCGCCGATTCTATTTTCACCGGACCGATCTCGAGATCTGGTGGAACAACCTACATCAACAACGGAGCAACGGCGTATGACTACCGGAATCATTGCTCTTATTCTGTTGAGTTGGTCGGTAGTCAACGTCTGGGCGAGCTGGGGTTTGATCCTGACAATCCGCAAACTGGATACCGAACGGCGCGCTTTGCGCCGCTGGGCCCGGTTAACTGTCATTCGCGACAAACAACAGCGGAATTGGAACTAGCTATTTATGGGCTGGAAACCGAGCTTTTTACCCAATCGCGTTTTGGAATGTATGAACCGCGAAGATCGGCCCAAAGGCCTTGCCGGTCTGACAAATCAGGAAGCCGAAGCCAAACGGGTATTCGAACTGGAGATTGATTTGCACAACCAGTTCTGGGGCTTCCTGCGCCGGAACGGGTTTGAAGATGTCGAGTATTCCAATCCGCGGCGATCGACCCGGGCCAGGCGTGGCCGGCCGGATTTTCTCGTCTGTCGCAATAATCGGCGGCTAGGGATCGAATTCAAAATTAATCCTAACAAACTTTCGACTGATCAAGTCAAATTTTTCGAGATGGCCCAACGCCAGGGTAATAGTTGCCTTTGTTGTTACGATTATCCGTCTGCCGTCTCGGCTGTTACTGAGTTTTTCAATATTATCGCACACTAAAAATTATCCAAACAATCACTCCCTAATATGATGAATACAGAATCCCCCGAACAAGCAACGTCGTCGGCTGAGCGATCACTAGCAGTGCGCCAGGCCCAGCAAATACTAACCGGCGATCGCGGCTTGAGGCTAACTAATTACGAAGAAATGTATCGGTTCGCCAAAGCCGTTGCCCAATCAAAATTTAAACCTGTTCCTGATTGGACCGAAGTCGATTGTTTTATCTGTTTGCAGAAAGGTGCCGAGGTCGGCATGACTCCTATGCAATCCCTGGAATCGATCTACATAGTCAATAATCGGGCCACGCTCTTTGGCGATGCGCCAAAAGGCTTAATCGAAGCTTCGGGATTGATGGTCGATTATGATCAATACGAGGAAGGCAAACCGTTTGAAGACGACTACAAATATGTTGTCACCAGTCACCGCAAAGGCCGTTCCAAACCGCTAACGACAACGTATTCGGTTGCTGACGCGAAATTAGCTAAACTCTGGGGTAAAGCAGGCTCATGGACAACTGCGCCTAAACGCATGCTGATGTTCCGGGCTCGTGGGTTCAATCTGCGGGATAATTTCGCGGATATCCTTAAAGGATTCACGATCGGCGAGTTGCTCGATGAGGAATCGGTTGCCGGGTTCGAAAACGCCAAAACCGCTAGCGCCAAAATCGTCGAGCCCAATTTCGATAAAGAACCAACAGTCCCAGACCAGCCGGGTGCCCCGCCAATTGCCGCCGAGATCGAAACGCCGCGCCGTAGTCCCGGCCGGCCGCGCAAACATCCATTACCGGAAACTCCTAAACCCGAGGAATCCGAACCCCAAAAACAGGAACAACCAGAGGCTGCGCCACAACCCCAAACCCCGACGCCAACCGCGCCAGGTGACCGTCAGGCTTCGTTTTTCTCCGAGCAAGAGTCAACACCCGACAGGCCAGTAAAAGAAATCTTAAAACGGCTTAGAGAGATCCGCGCATCGGAAGACAAATTCTTAATGCTGATGCGCGAGTACGGCTTTGTGGATTGTGAGCCGGGCGAAATCACGATGGGTACATTCACGATTGGGAACATGGCGGAAAAAGATCTCCAGCTCGCCATGCTGAACTGGAACCAGATCGAGCAAAGGCTCACTGAACAAAAATAATGAACGATCCGCGCAGAGGTCTTTCCAGCGGGTCGAAAATGGGCCGACTCGCTGAATGCCCGGGTTCCCTGGCGATGGAAAATGAAATCCGCGTATCCGGCCGCGGATTTGAACTTCCCGATCCAGCCCGCGGTAGCGGTCTCAAGATTCACAACTGGAACGCGAAAGAAGTGACAGGCAAAATAACCGCCGAAATCGATTTATCCTCCGATGAATTAGTCACGGCTCGCAAAGCTGCTGAACTGCGCAACGCGGCGCTAGAGTACTGGCGCAGTCAAGCCGCAACTAATAATGAGGATGAACTAGTGATCGAAAAACGTTTCTGGTATCGCCGCGGCCTGATCCCGTTATTTAGCGCCCAGCTTGATATTGCTGTGATTAACCACGCCGGCCGGCGCGCGCTGATTTTAGATTATAAAAGTGGCCGGCTGGAGGTAGAGGAAGCCGCCGATAACCTCCAATTGCGGACCGAGGTCGTTTTACTTAAACACAACTATCCGGACCTGGAAGAAATCTCGGCGGCAATTATTGAGCCGTGGGTAAGCTGGGATTCGGTCCAGGTCATGTACAAAAGTGATGACTTGCGCCAGGCCGAAAATCAGATCCTAGCAATTGTCGATTCTACAATCTGGAAAGCCGATAAACGCGTGGCCGGCCCCTGGTGCAAACATTGCAGCGCCAAAACCTATTGCCAGGAAGCTATTGATTATGTCCAGACGATTCCAAAATTTGATGCCGAAAAGATGGTCGCCGAGCTCCCACGCGGCGAGGCCGGCACCAAGCTCTGGGAACGGCTCAAGGTTGCCAAGAAACTCCTGGAAGCAATCGAGACCGCTTATACGCGGATTCTGCAAGATGTTCCGGATGCTTTACCGGGTTATGTTCTGCCCGAACGCGGCAGAGGCAGGCGCCGGGTACCGTTTCCAGAGCAATTAAAGGAAGCGCTTAAAGAATATTTAACCGGACCTGAAATCGACGGCTGCGCCGATTATCGGGTGGCGCGAATCGAGGAATTGCTCGGGATCAAACACCGGATCGAGGACAAAAAAGAGCTCAGCCGGCTGTTTCAGCAATTAACTAAGGACGCGATCACGGTCACATTTGATGAACCGTTTATCCGAGCATTGACGAGGCGGGAGCGCGAAATGTTAGCCAAAGTTTAGCTTAAAATGATAACGATCCCTCTAGACCAGATTATCTTTCGTGAAGACCTTTATCCACGGATAGAAACTAATCCATTGACGGTCCAAAAGTATGCCGAAGATTTGGAAGTTTTGCCGCCGATTGAGATTAATCAGCACAATGAATTAATCGATGGTTGGCACCGGTGGACAGCGCATAAGAAGGTTAAAGCAGAATCGATTCAGGTCATCGTCACCGAAACCAAAAGTGAAGCAGAATTTTTGGAATTGGCGATCGAACGCAACGCTACGCACGGCTTGCAACTTAGCCAACGCGATAAAGAAAAAATGGCGGGCCGACTTTATGCGGCATTCCTTCGGGCCAATCCGAGCAAAAAAGAATGTACAGAATATAAAGAGAGATTAGCCAATAAGGTCTTAAAATGCGGCTTACGTTCGATTGAAAGATGGACTGCCCGCGACGATCGGGACCATGAAAAGGATCTGGAAGAAATAGCTTTTGCTGCTTGGCTGGCTAATTCGACACAAGAAGAGATCGCCGAACTCACCGGTTGGTCGCGACCTAAAACGACTGAATTTGTCAATTCTCGCCAAATGGCGAATTCTGACAAACCTGCCGCAAATTACCTGGAAACCGACGAGGACGGAAATTTGCTATTTGAGACTCCGATTTATAATGTTTGGAAGCAGCAAAACAAAAGCACCGGATCCGAACATTTTGGCAATACCGAAGTCCGTTGGCTTGATAATATTCTCTATCTTTATACGAGCCCATTTGATCTTGTAATTGATCCATTCGCGGGCGGCGGTTCGACGATTGATTTATGTAAAAAGCGACTGCGCCGGTATTGGGTAAGCGACCGACTGCCACTGATTGAGCGGGAAAAGGAAATTCGACAACATGACCTGGTCGATGGAATGCCCGCCATTCACAATTGGAAAGAGGTAAAATTAGTTTATCTCGACCCACCATATTGGTGGCAAGCTAAAGGTAAATACAGCGAAGATTCCAATGATTTGGCCAATATGTCCTTAAGCGATTTTAGCGAAACGCTTTCGAAAATTATTAAGGATTTCAAAACAAAGATAAAACTGGCGCATCGCCAGGATAATGGCACCGAATCGGTTTACATTGCTTTGGTTATTTCTCCTACCCAGTGGGCTGCGCCGGATCGACAGTTTACAGACCACCTCGCTGATCTAATTAAATCAATCGAATTGACCATCAATATGCGGTTTTCCATCCCGTACGAAAGCCAGCAATACAATGGGCTCCAGGCCGAATGGGCAAAGCAAAATAAGAAATGCTTGGTGCTGACACGCGAAATCATTGTTTGGAGAGTCTAACAAATGGGTTGCGGCCGGCAATATTGCCCAAATTGCAAACAAGAATTGATTCATCGGGATAACCGACAATCCTTTGAATCCTCTAGTTCGCTTGGCGCAATTTTGCACCGGGAAGGGCCAGCCGAAATGAGCTTATGCGATATTGATGCATGTATATGGAAAAAGTCCTCTAACACTTTACGTATTATCGAACATAAACAAGCGCAAGCACATCTAGGAGATCAACAATTGAAAAGCTTGTTAAAACTTCGGACTGCGATCGATGCTGGTATTAAAGCTGGTTTATTAGACAATAAAAGCGGCGTTTATGTCCTGCGCGGATCATTGCAATCAATAAATAAAGGTCATCTAAAAGTTGATTTTAGCGGGCCGCAAGTTCTTGAATCGCTCGATCGAGAGGTCATTATAAAATTTACTTCACGCCAAGAGTTATATGATTGGCTTAATTGCGGTTCTAATTGGAGCCCGCGCAATGGTAAAATAAGGGTTGAATATCAATGACCCGCCCATTCACCTTCGCCGAATTGGTCAAATGTGCCCGGCGCGAACTCGCCCAGCGGCGCCGGGTGTATTTCCGGCTGGTAAGCCAGGGCAAAATGGATCCTCAGGATGCCGAGGACGAAATGCTGATGATGGAAGCAATTGCCGAATTTTTCGAAGGCAAAACTCAGCCGAAACTTTTTCCGGAATGAATCCACAAGATAACCGCAAACTCGATCTAAGCGGCTGGCGCACCACGCGCCTCCAATTCCTCTTAAGCGATTACGAGACCGCTTTAGATTCCCTCGAACGCCTGCAACCCGGCCGGCGCAAAGAAATCTGGCTTTACTGGCAATGGATCAAAGCCATCAGGGAAGAACTCAGTAACCGTGAACGATCCAAATGGATTCCGCGACTCAGACACCGCTGACTTTCCATTTCGCGCCAGAAATAGAGGAAGCGGCCGTCTCGATTCTTTGGCATGAACCCGACCGGTTAGGGGTTTTCCTCCGCGAGATCGATCCTCTTGCGCATATCACCCAACCGCATATACGGATAATTTTGGAAGCGATTGACCTGGCCTGGCGCCAGCTCGGGACGACGGACTTCGAAACTATCGGCCAGATCATAACCGAATTAGCTAAACTGGAGGAGGTCGGCGGCAAAGACGCTCTGAACCGGATTTATGGGATTCACCTGTACCGCTCAAACCGCGAAAACATCGACGCGATCTTTGCTCATTACACTGATATGCTCAAAAAATACGCTGAAGCTCGAAAGACTGATCCGCCAACGCGAGTCTACCGCTTTACCGGCGGCTATGGAACCGTTATCCGCAAAAAAGCCAAAGTCGGCAGAACCGATCATTTCTGGGGTGAATCGATTATCAACGGCCGGCATTACCGTACCAGAGTCGAGGTTTCACCTGACGGCAATACTCTCAATTTACGATTTGACCCCAAATTCTAAATCTTAAGGAAGGCCCCACTAAAAATGGACCAAGGCGAATTCGTTCCCCTGATTGCCTTGAATACGGCGCCCGATTGGCCGGCACCGATTGAATACATGGAGTTTGAAAATCAACAGATCGATAAACCGCGCGCGCTGGTCCAAAATCTGTTGGACGTCGCCAGCCGGATGATCTTTGGCGGTGGCTCGAAGACTTATAAGACCTGGGCTATGTCGGATCTGGCTATCTCGATTGCCGGCGGAGTTTCCTGGTGGGATTTCCCGGCGTTTCAAGCCTATGTGCTCTATGTCAATTTCGAGCTCAAAGATTATTACATGCAAAAACGCCTGCGAGCGATCCGGTTGGCCAAAGGAATCGAGCTTAAACCGGGCCAACTGCGAATCTGGAACCTGCGCGGGTACGAAATTGAACTCGAGTATTTTAAAAACGAATTACTCAGACTGATTCGCGCTTTTCGAGTCGTGGTGGTTTTCATTGACCCGTTTTACAAACTTCTGGGCTCAAAAGACGAGCGGGTTTCGGCCGAGATCAATCAAATCATGGCGACTTTCGATGAAATCAATCGCTTGACTCAAACCAGCGTAATCTTTGCCGCGCATTTCACCAAAGGTAACCAAGCCGGCAAAGAAGCGATCGACCGCATAAGCGGCGGCGGCTCAATCAATCGGGATCCGGACAACCTGGTTACGCTGACAAAACACAATACTGAACACGCCTTTACCGTAGAATTCACCTTACGCGATTTCCCGCCAATCGAGCCTTTCGTTGTCCGCTGGGAACATCCGCTACTGGTTCGCGACAATGAGCTTGACCCAAAAAACATTAAAAAAATTGGAGGCAAGCCAACTCAATGCGCCGCAGAAGAAATTTTCAGCCTGATCGAAGCCGACGACGACGGTTTAACGACCAATGATCTGGTTGAAAAGATTGAAGTCAAGCTCGGCTGGAGCAGAGCAACTGTGATGCGCAAATTGAGCGAACTTCACAAAGAAAAACGGATCTTCAAATCAAAGGCTACCGAATGCTGGAACATCAGCCCAAATCAAGTCTTAAATCATGTCTCATAACCCTGATACCTTGATATAGAGATATAAGACTTATACCCGAACGGTGTGTGTATCATTAATGTAATCAAAACTCACTCACGCTCCGCTGAGTTTTGATACTTAATTGAGACCACAACGTGCGGAGTGATATGTCAAGCTTATTCTTTGTTACTCTCTTACTTTAAAAGAAAAAAAGATATTGAGACATCTGTTTTAAGTAAAATTTACCCGCTTAAGTGAGATTTACCCGTAAACTGCAACCTTACCAGGTAGCACTCATCCGTCAGATGAAGAAAGAAGGTTTTACCCGCCGATTCACCGCCCGTTTGTTCGGGATCAGCTTGAATTGTCTGCAGCAGATCTTGAGCTATTCAACCTACAAAGATGTCAGATAAACCAGAATTAAACCCTGAAGAACGCGCTTATTTGCTCAGATTGCTTAAAGAACACCTGGAATATTTTCGGCTTTTAGCAGCCAATCCTAAGTGTTCGGATGCTAACCGCGCAAAATATCGGATGCTCGAAACGCTATGGCAGAAATTGGTCCCTTGACGCACTTTGAATTTTTTTTCGTCAAAAAAAGAGTTTCTGTTCTGTTTAGCGCAGAGATGTTAATACCTTTTACGATCTTCTCTAAACAAAAAGCGAAAGGAAGAATCAAATGTCAGCAGTTGAAATAACTATATCAGGAGTGCTTTATGACAAAACCGCTCGTACGACGCAGCCGGTCGTGCTGATCGGTGAAGCAAGTTTGACTGGACTCGGTATTGGCGGTGGACCGATTATCCCGCCTCCGGTGCAACCTCCACAACAACCTCCAGGACAACCGGTGTTTCCAATCTGGGGACCGCCTGGAAGTGAGTTCCCCGGAGGACCATATCCGCCAGTCGCTGGACATCCGCTTCCACCTGTTCCAGATCAACCTCCGCCAGATCTAACCCCTCCACCGCCGGGTATGACAGTCAAACCACCGCCAGAAAGTGGTGGATGGGCGTACGTGCAACCCTGGGGCTGGGGATACTTCCCGGGTCCAGGGCAGGTAGGACCCAAAAAGGCTTAGCACTCGGAGGCACTCTAAAGGGCTGTTTTTTGAACATAAAAAACGGCCCAGAGCTTTCCGCACATTATGATCGCGCTGTGGTTAAGTAAGCGAGAACAAGAGGTCTTGAAACTCGTGGCTCAAGGCCTCTCAAACAAGCAAGTAGCGGCTGAATTGGGTTTAAGCGTAAAAACCGTTAACTGCTACCGTACCAGTCTCTATCGGAAACTGGGCATACACAATGTGGTGAGCGCTACGCATTGCGCTATTCGTCTGGGTGCAATCAAGCTCTAAAGCGCTCGCAAGACGAATGGCTGGAGCTTGCCCAGACACTCAAGTGACTCTATTTTTATAAACGCCTTAAATAGCGCACCTTTCATGCCTATACCGCCGGATTTCAGTGATCATTTGCATTCATTCGGTAATTGTGCCGGTTCAATTTGTCCATTGGTCGATTTTAATTATCCCACCGAAACCTCAACCGCCGAACCCTTGATCCCTTTAAGCTCTGCCGCCAGCGCACTAAGTCGGATCTTCGAATGGGTCGGCCATAGCCAGGACTGGCGGTTTGCCGGCGCGAAAATCATTGCTCTTCATGTTCTCCTGGATCCCATTAACGGCCCCTACCGTAATTTAAGCCAAGTCGCACGCGCGGCCGGCATATCGCGCGCCACTTTAAGCAAAGCCATCCTGAATTTGCGCGATTTGAACGGAATTCGGTTTGCCGGCGGCAAAAGTCAGTTAGCACGCCAAACGTACCGCGAAACCCAGCTCATGCTTGTCGCTAACGGCCGGCACGCTTCCCAGAAATCTCGCAAAGAAAAAACCGGTGAGAATGTTCCACGTGGAAATCTCACCGGTTTAGATTGAAGTTACTGTTTTAGAGGTTTTATCTATTTCAAATACGCGTAATGCGCTTCGACCAACTCCCTAATCGTCGCTGCGGCATTCGCTCCGAGCGATTCTAGCAGCTTTTCGCTGACCCGAATAGTAATACCGCGTCGACCAAGCTTCTTGCGTCCTGAGCCTTTACGGGCGCCGCCGTGAGTGGATTTTGGCGTACTAAAATGATACTCGAATGCCATAATCTTTTGCGCGAGATGGATACGCGGTCGGCTCTTGGATGAATTTAAAGGTCACTTTGGCGAATCAGCGTTTTTGTACTGAAGTCATACACTCGAGTGTGAAGAATGCCGTAATAGCGACCATTCTCGTATGTTCGCCATCCGATCATTGCACGATGCACTGGCACTCCATCAATTTCGAAATAGCAAACGTTACGCCATGGCACACTGAATTGGGTAATCATTGCTTCCTTGGCGTAATCACCATCCTTTGGTAACATCCAGGTATTATCAGGTTGTCCAGCAAAAGCGTTCATGCCACACACACACATCAATAAAGAGATAAAAAATTTCATGTCTGATTCTTTACGACCAGCAAACTTGAAACTTAAAGGCTTTTTCAATTTCCTCGGACCAAACAAAATATGATCCACACAACCGTCGAACTCAGTCAGTGCTCAGCCGACGTGTGCAATGAGGAACAGATCATTGTCTTCAGGCGAGCTGAGCAGGAACTGTTGCGCTTATCCTTTGCCGAGTTTGATCAATTACTCGAAGCTGTGGCCAGGACCGAAAGCTTTACGCCACCCCCGCAAATGAAATGATTTATGTTATATTCAATCCCAGACAGAATGCTGTGGGGCAATGTTCGCAGGCTCGGAGTTACCAGCCAAGAACTCCGGGTCTGCCTTCGAATTTTATATGCAAACCTAATCCATATGTGGCAAGGCGTTCGCGATCGCGGCTTGGAACGCCAGCTTGAGGAGTCTGGCGCATAGACAGGTTGAAGATACTCAATGGCGATTGCCTCGCAGTTTTGCCGACGCTGGAGTCCGGCAGCGTGCAATGCTGCGTCACTAGCCCCCCTTACTGGGGCTTGCGCGATTATGGTGTTGCTGGGGCATTGGGTTTGGAGGAAACGCCGGAAGCTTACGTTGCTAATCTGGTCGCCGTGTTTCGGGAGGTTTGGCGGGTATTGCGCCTTGATGGCACGCTTTGGCTGAATCTTTCTAGCTCTTACGCATCTGGTGGTAACGCGACCAGCCAATCTCTTTTGCGGCGGAATGCATCTGCATATGGCAGTGATGACAAAGAACAACCAAATTTTCAGACTGTTGATTCTGCTTGTTCCGATCTTTGTGATGAATGCCGAGTCGCGATTGAGTCCCGTTCTCGCCGCAATTCTGGCAATGACCAGCTGAGCGGACGATCTGAGCGGCGCGTCGATGCGATAAGCCGTGATAATACCCACGTTTTTGAATCTCCTGCGAGCGAAGTTTGCGACGTTCCGGAGTCCACCAATCTTGAATCTTCTGAGCAACCTCAGGGCGAGTGCTTGCACTGCACCAATTGTGGCGCTTGCCTAAATGTGCTTGCCTCTGCTTCTCGCGATGCTCGCTTGTGCGCTCGTAAGGCTTCGCGCAATTCCGACATTTTGCAGCGCGGGTTGGAGCGCCGCATTCAAGGCAAGGATGCTTTGGGCTCGGCATATTCAACCATAGTATTCCCTAGATTTAAGCCAAAGGATATGATTCCCGTTCCGTGGTTGGTTGCTTTGGCCCTCCAAGCCGAAGGCTGGTATCTGCGCAGCGATATTATCTGGCACAAGCCAAACCCGATGCCCGAAAGCGTGACCGATCGACCGACCAAAGCGCATGAGTACATTTTCCTTTTCGCCAAAGCCGAGCGCTATTTTTATGATGCGGATGCCATTAGAGAACCCCATATCGAGCCCTGGCGTGGTGGAGGCGAACACGAATCAACTAATCCGCATTCGGGTGGAAATTTGCAAACCGGTGTTTTTTGGGTTCCGAATAAACGGCAATATAATCCTTTAGGTCGCAATAAACGCACGGTTTGGACAATCGCAACGCAATCATATTCCGAAGCTCATTTCGCGACCTTTCCCGAAGAATTGCCCAAGCTTTGCATCCTGGCTGGAAGCAAGCCAGGTGACACAATCCTTGATCCGTTTGCCGGCAGCGGCACAACCGGCAAGGTTGCGCTGGAGCTGGGCCGTCAAGGGATCCTGATTGAACTCAATCCGGCTTATATCGCGCTAGCACGGGAGCGAACTGCTGTGACTGCGGGCTGGTTTTAGCTTTGGCGACGTCCAGGTATTACGCATGATCCCAAAGCACGTAAGTCCCTCAGCGCCAAAGGAATCTATTCGCAGCATAACATGTTCCAGACAGGTTCCGTCATTGGCAAATTTTTGCATGGATTAGATAAAATCTTCTATGCGAGATATTTGCGAGTAATATAGGGCATCGATGGCCTATTCAGAGGCTGAAATTCTCGAGCTTTCCAAACGAATCGGCAAAAATCGCGCGACTTTGTGGCGCTGGGCTAAAGAAGGTTGCGATTTACGCAGTCATGCATCAGTTCAGAGCTGGATTGAGAAAAAACGGACCAGGGAAACCAATGTTGAAAAGGCAAGGCGCCGTAAGGAAGCGCAGAAAATCGCGGCACAATCCGTAAATGATCAGGAACCTGCCGGCAATGGCGAGACATTACCCCCTGCGGGCAAACGCGGCGCAGCGGCAGCGCTCGAACGTTTAGAAAATCAGGAAGAAGAAGCTCACCGCCGGTTGCAGGCCGCCTTAAGTCGCGGCAATCCGATTCAGATTCAGGCCGCGCAGGAATTCTGGTTGCGGTGCAGTGAAACACTTCGCCGGTTGGATCTGGCGGTTGAGACGGCACGCAGAGAAGCCGAAACGCAAGTGCCGTTGCGAGTAGCGCAGGAAGCGGTGACGGCGGCCAGCGAATGGTTGCGGATCAGTGTCTCGCAATTTTTAAGCTCGGAGACGACGGCGCTGATGGCATTCAAAGACGGAGGCGAATTCCGGGCTTATTTCATCGAACGGTTGCGCGGCATCGTTCATTTGACGATGAAAAATACCGAGCAAACCAATTCCGCGATCCCGGACTGGGCGATTGCACGGATCAAGGCTGCTTGGAATGTGCAGTGATGACCAGATCTTGAACGTATTGGCTTCTGGTAAAAGAGAGTGTATCTGCTGTATAGGTACCCGCAGCGTGAACGGGCTCCTGGGCCGGGTAACCGGCCCCGCGGCACCAAATGACTCCGAGCGCTTATATCGATGAACCCTTGGCAATCTGCCATCTGATCGGCGGTGCGAACGGGTTGCCGTGGGATAAAGAACTTTCAGATGACCAGATCCGGGCGCATGTCGCCAAATGCATCCGTGTTTGGAACGAAATTCAGCGTCAACTCGCGATTAAATGGCAAATGGAAAATTCCCGAGCAGAAATCAAAGCCGAAACCGAGAAATGGCTGAAAGAACGCCAGGGACATTAAGGAAAATTGTTCATCGACCCTATAGAGTGGGGTGCGAAATATTTCTATCTCGACCCTAACGCGACGCATAAAGGGTTGTTCAACCCGCGAATCTGCAAGTTCTTGTTACCCCAGATGCGCGCCTTTGCCGATCCGCGGGTTAAACGCGGTGTTGAAATGGCCGGCGCGCAGTCGGGTAAAACGCAGAAAGCCATTATCTGCGCATTCTGGGCGCTCGACCAGGATCCCGGACCGATGATGTGGGTCACGCCAAATGAAAAATTTTCGAAACTCTTTTTCGATACCCGGCTCAAACCCAGTTTGGATATGTGCGAACCGATTCAGCGCCGGTTGCCGAAGCGCCGGGGCGGGATTTCGAAGCTGAAAATCGATTTTGCAACCGGGATGTTCAATCTGGCTAATGCCGGCTCGACTGCGGATCTGTCCGGTAAACCGATCCGATACCTGATCCTGGATGAGGAGAAAGATTATCAGCCTGGCCGGGTTGAATACGCGTTGGTCAGGACGCGGAGCAAGCCGGATCTGAAAATCTGGCGGATGTCGACCTCTAAAAAGTTCGAGGACACGATTCATCTGGCGTTTCTGGGCGGGACCCAGGATCATTGGCATTTGCGATGTCCGCGGTGCGGCGGATTCGAGCTGGTCCGCTGGAAGAATTTTCGATACATAACCAAAGGCTTGCTTTGTGAATCGATCTGTCTGACTTGTCCGGCACCGGTCGGAGTGGACGAGAAAAATCAGCCGATTGTCTGCGGCTACGAATGGTGGGATACGCCGCAAGACCGGCTCTATATCCTCGATCACGGGGATTACGTGAGTCACAACCCCGGCGCGCCCTATCCGAGCTGGTCCTATTGGGGCGCCATTGCACCGTGGATCAGTTGGCAATCTATCGGCGCGGATTGGCTGATGGCGATGGAAGCCAAATCAAAAGGCGATTACGAACCGTTTAAGCGCTTCTTGTGCGACACGATCAATGAACCCTTTGAGGAACAACCGGCCGATAAAACTCCTGAGATTGTCCGCTTTCCCTACAAGTTGAACCAGTTCAAGGCAGCGCGCTATCCGGGTGAGGCGCTGCGCGGAATGGCTGTAGACGTGCAGCTGAAGGATTTCAGGGTCGTCATAAGGGGATTTGAGCAAACGGCCGCCAGCAAGCTTCTGTGCGCGCTGCCGGTGGCGACCTTTGAAGACTTGCGCGCGTTGCAGATTGAATACGCAATCGAAGACCGGTTCGTTTTTGTGGATTCAGCGCATCAAAGCGAGATGGTGTACGCGGCTTGTGTCGAGTATGGTTGGTTTGCGGTAGTCGGCAGCGATGAATACAATTTTAACCATCCCAAAAAGGATTTTACTGGGAAGACCATCGGATATATCCAGAAACCGTTTAGCTCAATCCGTGATGTCTGGAGTTTCAAAAAAGGCAAAAATTGCCCGCTCATCACGCTCGCCACGCCACGCTTGAAAGATATCACCGCTTTTTTCAGGGATGGCAAAGCTAGCGTCAACTGGGAAATTCCGAGCGATGTTCCGGAAAGTTATATCCGGCAGGTCTATAACCAGTTTAAAGTGGAAAGGGTTAATGACCGCACTAAAAGATTGGAACTGGTCTGGCCGGATCGGCGCGAGGATCATTACTGGGATTGCGAATACTTTTTAACCGGGATGGCGATCATGGCCGGGATTATCAAGCTTTAGGGTTTCGAATAAAACCAACAAAAAACCCGCTCATTTCTGAGCGGGCTTGCCAGCCTTGCGGGCTTTCCGGCACTTTTCCCAGTGCCGAACAAGCTCGGCTTGGGATCGATACGGAAGACCGTACCGGTTAAGATCGGCCTCGGAAAGGCCGCAGGAAGAGAGACCGTCGCGGAAGGAAGAAAAAGAAGAGGAATTCATACTAAATAATTACGTCAGCCTCACTGAAAACTTAAATTAAATTTTCAATTAATTCTCTAATTGTTAAGGCCGGTCTGTTTCCAAGCTTTTCCAATATCTCAGCTTTAATCCGGATGCAGATCTGTCGTCGCCCATCAGTGACTCCGGGCTTGCGACCGGAACCTGCTCGTTTGCCGCCTTTCATTTTATCTTCTTAAGATTGCCAAATAAAAGCCCGCTCTTTTTGGAGCGGGCTTTTATATGTTATTTGATTGTGGCTGGAATCCAGCCCAACGGGCTGTTCCAAAACCACTGTTTAAGGGTTTTGTGGAAGTAGAAAGTTTGTTTATTGATGGTTTTGGATTTAGAGAAATTATTTGTCATATCTAACTACTACGGTCGATTGTTTGAAAACTTAAATTCTTTTTTCAATTAAACATCCGAAAGCGGCGTTTTGACATTCCGCTCATTTTTAAATGACGGAAGAGCAATGCCAGTTCGCGCTTGACTTGAAAATGGATGTGCTTTCCCGGGCCTATCAACTCGGGCAACCCGGGGACCCGGATTACGAGGCGGCATTCAAGGCAGGGTTGGGCCAACTCCAGAATGATCGGGACAAGATTCGCGCGGCGATCTCGGCCGGCGGTGGTAAACAGGTCTTAAGCGTCAATGCCGGCGAATCGGTGACCTGGTCGGCGCCGATGAGTTTACAGGATCAGTTAGGGGCTTATACCCGGGCAATTATGGAACTCATGGGGTTCACTTATCTCCAGAACCGGACAAGTGCGCGCTTTCTTTATTAGCTTATGCTGGTCAATTACAAGCTGATTCGGGCTAGTCATCCTGAGGATTTTACCCGGCCTTATATCCGGCAATTTCCGCTCAAAACTGATAAAGCAGTGCCGTTTGGTGATATCGGCGTTCTGCGGTCCCACGTTTTTTATCTGTTCAAAAATCTCGGGCCATTACGGGTGGCGATTCAGGAAAAAGCGATGTACGCGACCGGGCCGAATCATTGGCTGCCGGTCTGGATGGGGCAGGATGAAGCATACAAGGCCGAAGTCGAACAATGGCTAATCTATAATTGGTACCCGATCTGCAATGTGCTCGGAGAAGAATTCGATTTCCAAACGACCTTGTTTTTGTTGTCAGTCAATCTTGATGTCTGGGGTGAATTTTTCATTTATCTGACCGAAAGCGAGGATTCCGAGCCCGGCGCCGAAGATGGCGGATATCCGATGCTGCAGATCATCTGGGTTTATCAGGTGGCGCAACCGCGCGCGCATGGGGCATTAAACAAGGATAACGTGCTAACCGGTTTGGCGTTTGGTGGCAAATACGTCGGCTACAAATGCGAAATGGGCGTTGTCAAAAATAAGCAGGGTCGCGCAATCGCCTATTCGGTTCTGATGGATGATCCCGCCGATGACGATCTGATTGCCGCTAACGACATGATCCGGGTCCGGGAAATGGATATGGGCGATGAGACTAGGGCTACACCGACATCCGCACACGGAATTGATCAGGGACGTTCGATTCTTAGTCTGCTGTCGAACGAGCAAGATTTTCTGGAGAATGCCAGCCGAATCAATTTGCTTGAGTATAACGATTTGGCCGGCCTGGATCCGACTGATCCGCAGAATCGACTTTCACTCATGGCTAACGGATCGGCAATTGCCGATACCGCAAATCAAGAGCAACAGACTAATCCGCCATCTATTACCGGCAAGCGATCGACAACCCTTGAATGGATGGAACGATCGCAAATCAAATATTTGAATCCGAAAAACGGGAACAAACTGGAAGCATTCCAGTTTAACCGGCCGCCGAACGAATGGCATCAGTTCATGGATAAGTTGTCGCGGTTTTTAATCGATCCGATCTGGCCGTTCTATCTGGTCGATCGCGAAGGCGATTTGGGAGGAGCGCAGGCGCGAGGGCTTTTGGCCCGGGCTAACCGTATCATTCAGGATCGCCAATCGCTGATCCGCCGGGTGGCCAGGCGTTGCGTCCAGTATGCGGTCGCTAAAGCTACCAAGATCGGCCGGATTCCGGCTAATGAAGCCTGGTGGATGTGGAATTTTACCTTGCCGCAACGGATTACGGTCGATTTCGGTCGGGATAGTAAAGCCGAGGTCATGGAAGTTCAGAACGATCTGATGGATGCCGCAGAAACCGTCGAAGCGCGCGGAGTTGGTCCTTACGAACTCTATCTAGAACGGTTGTACCGCCACAAAGCGCTTAAGATCAAAATCAAAGCGCAAGTTGAACAGGAAATGGGTGTGGAAATCCCGGATGAACCGACTCAGCCGGTCGCGGCAGGCGGCGGATTCGGGAGTTCGGGGAGCGGTCCTGATAAAGAGGAACCGGTCGATTAAAACCTATGATTCCATTACTCATCCATCTCTTGATCATCATTCTGATCCTTGGGTTGATTTTCTGGCTGATCTGGTGGGCACTTAATCTTTTTCCCTTACCCGCACCATTCGCACAGATCGCGCGAGCTATTCTGATCTTGATTTTTGTCCTGATCCTGATCAGCCAACTCTTACCGCTTTTGAATGTGAAACTATGAAACTTGCGCGCACACTGGAGAAAATAACGATGCATCCGTGGCTGATTACCCCTGGCGGATACGCCGCGGTCATGCGCCTCATTGATTCCAAACTGGCCCGGGAAAACTTGAGTGTAATCGCGGAAATTCCCCAGAACGATGACGCTAAAAAGCCGATTAGCCAGGCGAAAGATCGAATAGCACAGATCACAGTCAGCGGCATTCTGGGGCAGCGACTTTCCTGGCTCGAGAACCTTTGTGGGGGATGTGATTATCTGGATATCTCAAACGCAATTGATGATGCGATTGACGCAGACGCTCAAGGGATCCTTTTCATTTTCGATTCACCCGGGGGCATGGCGACCGGTTGTCCGGAATGCGCGGCCAAGATTGCGGCAATCGAAGTTCCGAAGATCGCATTTAGTGATTCGCTGATGACCAGTGGCGCTTATTATCTGGCCAGCGGGTGCGATTACCTGATGGCGACATCATCGGCTGACGTGGGGTCAATCGGCGTGATTATCCCCTGGGTCGATCAACAAAAACTCTGGGATAAAGCCGGACTGAAATTCGATCCGATTTATTCCGCCGGTGACGATCTCAAACCGACGATGTACGGTCCGAGCCTGACCGATGAGCAGCGCACCTATCTGCAACAGAGCGTCAACGATGTTGCCGAAGCATTTCAGAATCACGTCTCCAATTATCGGCAACTTGATTTCTCTCAATTAAAAGCCGGCGCTTATTCAGGCCAGCGAGCGCTCGGCCTTAACCTGATCGATCAAATTGGCCTGATTGAAGATGCCTACAATGAGCTTCTTAAGCGCATTTCGAAAACGCAAGTCGGTTGACATTTCCGGGTATGAAATGACACCGAAAACCTTGGATTCGGCCTTGGAATTAATCGCAAATCAAGATGCGCAAATCCAAGGTCTTGAAAAAACGATTTCCGAACAGGAAACCCGTATCGGCCAACTCAATAGTGATCTGGATACCTGCCTGACGAGTTTCGGGATCGCGAAAAAACTCGACGAGAACAAAACTGTAAGCTGGAGCAGTTCGCACCTGCAGGCAGCCGACGAAGCGATTGTTGCGCTGAACACCGAGCGCGATGAATTGAAAAAAAAGCTCGTTACAGCCGAAAATCGAATTGCCGAGCTTGAAAAAGAACAAAAGAGCGTCTCGGCGAAGGCACGCGAATTTCTTGCTGCTCAAGGCGGCAAACCATTGCCGGTATCGAGTAATGGACCCAAATCGACCAATCAATTGGCATTAACTGAAGCTCTCGATGAAGCCAATCGGACCGGAAACAAAGACGAAGTCAAACGTCTGTACGGCGAGCTTCAAAAATTGAAAAACTGATTCATTCGCAAACA
>Ga0306925_10000162_pt1 | contig 40059 bp, 37 predicted proteins | sample flu12Cox44000176_FD_203755 | JGI IMG/M metagenome (GOLD analysis project Ga0306925, IMG submission 203755) | Lab enrichment of tropical soil microbial communities from Luquillo Experimental Forest, Puerto Rico - flux8day.12C.oxic.44.000.176 (v2)... | ecosystem: Environmental > Terrestrial >... | reverse complement strand
CGGTCCCGGCTAGCCTATACCAGCCGCCAGCAAATTGAAGTGGTTACGCGCGGCGGCGGCGGTGTGGGTCGCGCGACCATCCGGGCCAGCCGGTTGTCGGCTTGCGGGATTCCCGATACCACCGAGAGCCGCGAGCCAAGAGAACCGCCATGCTGAAAACCGTTTGCGCCGTGCTGGTCGCCATCGCCACCATCGCCGCCGGCGCGGCTTTCGCCCAGACCGAACAACGAGGCAGCACCGTGAGCACCGTTTCGCCCGACGTGGTCAAGGACCTCGCCCCCACCGGCACGCTGCGCGCCGCGATCAATCTCGGCAACAGCGTGCTGGCACAGGGCACGCCGCAGGACCCGCGCGGGATCACCGTCGACCTCGCCCGCGAGCTGGCCCGGCGGCTCGGCGTGCCGCTGGCGATGACCACCTACGACGCCGCCGGCAAGGTGTTCGAGGCGCTCAAGGGCGGCACCTGGGACATCGCCTTTCTCGCCATCGAGCCGGTGCGCGCCGCCGAGATCGCGTTCACCGCGCCCTACGTGATCATCGAGGGCAACTACATGGTGCCCGCCGATTCGCCGCTGCGCACGCCGGCCGATGTCGATCGCACCGGCGTGCGCATCGCCGTCGCCAAGGGCTCCGCCTACGATCTCTATCTCAGCCGCACGTTGAAGAATGCCACGCTGGTGCGCGCGCCGGCCGGGCCGGCGGCGATGGACATGTTCGTCGCCGACAAGCTCGAAGCCGCCGCCGGCGTGAAGCAGCCGATCGTCGCCTATGCCAAGAGCCATCCCGGCCTGCGCGTGATCGAGCCGCGCTTCATGGCGATCGAGCAGGCCATGGGCACGCCGAAGGCGCGCTACCAGGGCCGCGAAGCGGCGCCGCGCTACCTGCGCGCCTTCGTCGAGGAGATGAAGGCGTCGGGCTTTGTCGCCGACGCGCTCAAGCGCAGCAACCAGCCCGATGCCGCGGTCGCCCCGTCCGCGACGAATTAGAAGCAAGCCTCCGTCATGGCCGGGCTTGTCCCGGCCATCCACGTCTTTATTGCCTTACGAAGAAAGACGTGGATGCCCGCGCCAAGCGCGGGCATGACGACGAAGCGCGCTGCTACCGCCCGCGCGGGCGCCAGCCGCCGCGCATGCCGGCGCGGCCCGAGGTGGAGCGCGGCCCGGGGCGGTACGGCTTGGATTCCTTGTGCGGGCCGGGGCCCATCTCGTCGAGGGTCGGCTTGCGCGGGCCTTCGTGCCTGTCCCCCTCACCCCGACCCTCTCCCCGCAAGCGGGGAGAGGGAGAAGATCGCGAAATCGCGATCGCCTTGGCGGTGGGATCGTCGAGCACCGCGAGCTCGGTGGCGCGCAGGCGCTTGATCTCGTCGCGCAGCCGCGCGGCTTCCTCGAAGTCGAGATCGGCTGCCGCTTCGCGCATGCGCGTCTCGAGGTCGGCGATCACCGCCTCGAAATTGTGGCCGATGGTGGCGGCGGCTTCGTCGTCGCCGATGCCGGATAGCCCGCCGCCGGTCGAGATCAGCACGTGGTCGCGCTCGTAGACGCTTTCCAGAATATCGGCGATGCCCTTGCGCACGCTCTCCGGCGTGATGCCGTGCGCGGCGTTGTACGCCTCCTGCTTTTCACGGCGCCGATTCGTTTCGGCGATCGCGCGCTCCATCGAGCCGGTCACGGTGTCGGCATAGAGCAGAACGCGGCCGTCGATGTTGCGCGCGGCGCGGCCGATGGTCTGGACCAGGCTGGTCTCGCTGCGCAGAAATCCCTCTTTGTCCGCGTCGAGGATCGCGACCAGCGCGCATTCCGGAATGTCGAGACCCTCGCGCAACAGGTTGATGCCGACCAGCGCGTCGAACGCGCCGAGGCGCAGATCGCGGATGATCTCGATCCTTTCGATCGTGTCGATGTCGCTGTGCATGTAGCGCACGCGGATGCCCTGCTCGTGCAGATATTCGGTGAGGTCTTCCGCCATGCGCTTGGTCAGCACGGTGACGAGCGCGCGATAGCCCTGCGCCGCCACCTGGCGCACCTCGCCGACGAGGTCGTCGACCTGGGTGCGCGCCGGGCGCACTTCGACGGGAGGATCAATGAGCCCGGTCGGGCGGATCACCTGCTCGGCGAACACGCCGTGCGCCTGCTCGATCTCCCACGGTCCCGGCGTCGCTGACACGCCGACGGTCTGCGGGCGCATGGCGTCCCATTCCTCGAAGCGCAGCGGCCGGTTGTCCATGCAGGACGGCAGGCGAAAGCCGTATTCCGCGAGCGTCGCCTTGCGCCGGAAATCGCCGCGGAACATGCCGCCGAGCTGCGGGATGGTGACGTGGCTCTCGTCGACGAACACCAGCGCGTTGTCGGGTACGTATTCAAATAAAGTGGGCGGCGGCTCGCCCGCCTTGCGGCCGGTGAGATAGCGGGAATAGTTCTCGATGCCGGCACAGCTGCCGGTCGCCTCCATCATCTCCAGATCGTAGAGCGTGCGCTGCTCCAGGCGCTGCGCCTCGAGCAGCCGGCCGGCGGCGTTGAGATCGGCGAGCCGCTGGCGCAGCTCCTGTTTGATGCCGGCAATCGCCTGCAGCAGGGTCGGCCGCGGCGTGACGTAGTGCGAGTTGGCGTAGATCTTGACGAATTCGAGCTCGTCGGTCTTTTGCCCGGTGAGCGGATCGAATTCGTGAATCGACTCGATCTCGTCGCCGAACAGCGACACGCGCCAGGCGCGGTCCTCGTAGTGCGCGGGGAAAATCTCGATCACGTCGCCGCGCACCCGGAACGAGCCGCGGTAGAAATCGCCGGCGCTGCGCTTGTACTGCAGCGCGACGAGATCGGCGATCAGCTGGCGCTGGTCGATGCGCTCGCGCTGCTTGAGCGTGAACGTCATCGCCGAATAGGTCTCGACCGAGCCGATGCCGTAGATGCAGGAGACCGACGCGACGATGATCACGTCGTCGCGCTCGAGCAGCGCGCGCGTGGCGCTGTGGCGCATGCGGTCAATCTGCTCGTTGATCGAGGATTCCTTCTCGATATAGGTGTCGGTGCGCGGGACGTAGGCCTCGGGCTGGTAATAGTCGTAGTAGCTGACGAAATATTCGACCGCGTTGTCCGGGAAGAACGACTTGAACTCGCCGTAGAGCTGGGCGGCGAGCGTCTTGTTGGGCGCGAGGACGAGCGCGGGCCGCTGGGTCTGTTCGATCACCTTGGCCATGGTGAAGGTCTTGCCGGAGCCGGTGACGCCGAGCAGCACTTGCGTGCGGTCCTGACGCTTCACCCCCTCGACGATGTCGGCGATCGCCAGCGGCTGGTCGCCCTGCGGCGCGAAATCCGACTTGATCACCAGGGAGTGCCCGCCCTCGGTTTTGTCCGGGCGCGGCGGCCGGTGCGGCGTCCAGGGCTGCGCGCCGAATTCCGGACGGCCCTCGCGCAGAAGCGTCTCCAACGCTTTGACGGTGGCCGTGGCGCCTGTCATCCCGCGCAGCGTGGCCACGCCTTTCCTGGCCTCAGCGATTTCATCGCCGTCGAAGCCGAGCGCCTGCGCCAGCTCGGCATCGACGCCGAGCGGCACGCCGCCTTTCGCGGCGTAACCGGACTGCGGCGTCTCCTTGAATCCGGCGGTCGACTTGCGCGCCTGGTGCGCGGCGGCGAAGTCGGCGCGCCGCTCGAAGGAATTGTCCGCGGGCGGCCGCAGGCCGGTCTGCGAGCCGGGTCCCGCGGTTCCCTGGCCGATGCCGGGGTTGAGCAGATCTGCCAGCGCGGGGTCGGTCGGCGGCTCTTCCGGGCGCGCCGCCTTGGCGCGCGTCGGCTTCGCTGGGTCTTTTTTCGAATGTTTCGCCGGATCGCGCGTCGGCCGCGTCGGGTTCGGCTTCGGCGCGCTCGGATTGTCGGGAGTTTCCGCCATCGCCGGAATATGGGCCGCGCAAGCCGTAGAAGAAAGGGCGGCCGCGACCCGTGTTAGCGCGCGTGCTTGCCCGCGGACCAGCCGTGCGCGGCAAGATATTTTTCACCGACTGCGATCGGCTCGCGCTCGAGCGGCGTCGCGAGCGTGTCGTTCCAGCGGTTGAGGAAACCGAATAGCGCGATCACGCCGACGATTTCGACGATCTGCTCCTCGCTCCAGTATTTGCGCAGCGTCACGAACATCTCGTCGGTCGCGGCATTGGGAACCGAGGCTGCCGCCACCGCGAGATCGAGCGCAGCGCGCTCGGCATCGCTGTAGAGCGGGCTGGTCTGATAGTCCCACACCGCCGCGAGCTTGGCGTCTTCCACACCGAAGTGGAGCGCGCCACCCGCGGTGTGCGCCATGCAGTACTGGCATCCCGCCGCGCGACTGGCCACGTGGGCGATCAGGCGCTTAAACCCGCGGTCGACCTTGCCCTCGGGATCCCAGATCGCGGCGGTAAGCTGCGCGAATGCCTTCGCGAGCTTTGGCTTGCGCTGCATGATCAGAATGCTGTTCGGCACAAAGCCAAGATTGCGGCGCATCGCCTCGAACTGCTCGCGCAGCTCCGGCGAATGCTCGCTCGGTAGGGGAGCTATGCGAGCAGATGTTTTGACTTGCTGGTCCATAGGCGCCTCCTCCATCTGCAACTATGCTAGAACCACGCCGGTTTGACGGCAGCGTAAGGAAAGATATCCATGATCGATCTTCATTACTGGACCACGCCCAACGGCCACAAGATCACGATCTTCCTCGAAGAGACCGGCCTTCCCTACAACATCATTCCGGTGAACATCGGCAAGGGCGAGCAATTCAAGTCGAATTTCCTCGCGGTCTCTCCCAACAACCGCATTCCCGCGATCGTCGATCACGCGCCGGCGGACGGCGGCAAACCGATCTCCATTTTCGAGTCGGGCGCGATCCTGCTCTATCTGGCCGACAAGACCGGCAAATTCATTGCCCGCGACGTGCGCGGCCGCACCGAGTCGATCCAATGGCTGTTCTGGCAGATGGGCAATCTCGGTCCCATGGCCGGCCAGAACAATCATTTCAGCAATTACGCGGTGGAGAAACTGCCGTACGCGATCGATCGCTACCGCAACGAGGTCAACCGGCTCTACGGTGTGCTCAACAATCGGCTCGCCGATCGCGCGTTCCTGGCCGGCGAGTACTCGATCGCCGACATGGCGAGCTATCCCTGGATCGTGCCTTACGAGCGCCAGGGCCAGAAGCTCGAAGACTTTCCCAATCTCAAGCGCTGGTTCGAGGCGATCCGCGCGCGGCCGGCGGTGGTGCGCGCCTACGAGAAGGCGAAGGCGGTCAACCCCAATCTCGGCGGCATCCGCACCGCCGAGGAGCGCGCGATCCTGTTCGGCCAGACTGCGGCCTCCGTCGAGCGCGCCGCCGCGCAGGCGCGGTGAGGCGCCATCGCTCATTCGCGCGTAAGGGCCGGTGAGATTGGACCCGCCCCGCGCGGCTTGGCCTCATGCTGAGGAGCCTCTCCGCCCTCTTCCTGAGGAGCCGTGCGCAGCACGGCGTCTCGAAGGATGGGGGCGGCCTCAGGCTTCGAGACGCTCGCTTCGCTCGCTCCTCAGCATGAGGCCGGGATAGAGTGCTCCTCAGGATGAGGGCGCACTGACGAGCTCCCGGCAGCCATTTTTTCACGCCAGGTGCGGAATTTTCGGCCGCTCGCCGCGCGCTTTGCCGGTGATCGGCGGGCGCGGCAGTTTGGCGTCGCCCGCCTCCATGACGAAGGTGTGCGCGAGCGAATACCACGGCCCCTTCACGTCGGCGGCCGGCGCTTTGTCGTTCTCGTGGCGCACGTAGTCGCCGATGAGATGGCGGGTGACGCCGAACTGCGCGTCGGTTTCGAGATATTTGTCGTCCTGTACGTAGACCTGCGAGATCAGCGTCTTGAACCCGTCCTTCTTCGCCAGGACGTGCAGATGCGCGGGGCGCATGTTGTGGCGGCCTTGCGCGCGCAGCAAATCGCCGGTCGGCCCGTCGATCGGGATCGGATAGCCCGCGGGTTTCACGCTGCGAAAGCTGATATGGCCGTCGGCGTCGGTGAAGAACTTGCCGCGCAGATTCATGTCGGCCTGGATCGGATCCTGATTCTCATAAAAGCCTTCTGGCGATGAGTGCCACACGTCCACCTCGGCGCCGGCGATCTCCCGGCCGTCGCGGTCGCGGAACCAGGCATCGACGAACAGCGCCGGCCCCGGCGTGGGCGAGCGCACGATCGAGCCCCCGTTCGGCGTGATCGGCGAATGCATGCGCCAGAACGGTCCCAACAGGTTGTGATCGGTTTCCAGCGTGCCGTGCTCGCCGTTGTTGATCAGGCAAATCAGCGCAGAGAGGCCGAGCGAGCCGGCGATCAGCACGGCCTCGTTGTGGGTTTCGTTGCTGTGCTTGCCGATCGCGTTGATGTAATCGGTGGCGGCACGAAATTCCTCTTCGGTCAGCCCGGTCTCGCGCACGAAATCGTGCAGGTGGCGCACGAGTGCCGACATGATCTCGCGGAAGCGGGCGTTGGGCGCGCGTTGCAACTCGGAGAGGACGGCCTTCGTGACGTCTTTATGATTTTCGATGATCATGGATTGCGCCGCCTAACGATTGGGCTCTCCGCCGAGAAAGCCCGCGATCTTCCAGCCGCTCGCGTCCTTGACGTAGCACAGTTGCTCGCCGCCGATCGGCAGCACCGTCTCGACCGGCACGAAGCCGATCTTGCCCGACGGCAGCATCACCTTGACGAAGCTCGCGTACACCGCGTTGGCGGGTGACTCGTCGACGAGCGCGCGCACCAGATAAAGCCCGAGCTTGTCGACCACGGGCGCGTCCTGCTTTGCCTCGGCGCGCACTTCAACGCCATCGCGCAACGGGAACACCCAATCGGCGGCATCGGTGTGGGTCGCGTTGGCCAGTTCGTCGGCCGCCTTCTCGTCGAACACCGGTTCGGATGGCGCGCAGAACACGCCTTTGCGTTGCGGGTCGGCCATGGCGCTCGCTTCCGCGGCGTAGGCGGCGAGCGCGTCCCAGCCGATCGCGTCGGGGCCTTCGAGCCCGAGCGCCTTGGCAAGATTGTCGATCCCGGATTTCCGTTTGTCGGCCAGATCGGTGTCTTCCGGAATCCAGAAGAAATTTGCGGTAACCAGGCGGGCGAGCGCGGCGCGATCCTTCTTCTGGGCGATCTCGGCGAGGCCCTGGCGGAAAGCGTCAAAGCTCGGATCGTTCACCGCCGGGGGCAAGGTGATGGGAACCGGTGTGTACGGCCCGGGCGCGGGTGCCTGGATGGGCGGCGGCGTTGGCGTCTGCGCCGGCGCCTGCGCCACCACCGCCGCGCCCGCCAGCGAGGCGAACAGAGCCGCACCCGCAAGGCCAACGCCGCACGAATTCCATGGATCCCGCATCCTGCTCTCTCCCATGCTCGGCTCGATCGCACCGGCGCTGCACGCGCATCGCCGCACGGCGCAGGAGCCGCGGAGCTTGGCGGATTCTACACGGCGGCGGCGCAGCGACAACGGTTCGCGCGCGCGAGCCTCGATGGCGAGATATTGGGCAAGTGCCGCGCACCGCCCTGGCAATGCTTGAATGAAAGCGAAAAAAAACGGTTCCAGCCGCGGGGCAGGTGCGGCTGGAACCGCCGTAACCAACGCGAACGCTACGATTTACGCGAAAGATACGCGGGGCACTTCCTGCAAGGGCGCATTTAGCGGATGCATGTTACAGCGGCATGACATTACCGGCTTGGGTGTGGAAAAGCGGGAAGCAGGCCGATCATCCGGGAAGGTGGTTACGCTCCTCGTCTTCGCGGGGTTCTCGCGCTTTGTCTCTGAAGGAGCCAATGACTTGGTGCGTTCTTCATTTTTCGCGGCCCGCTGTAACGCGGCGGAAGGCCTTAATCTTTATCCCTTCCAATTTTCCATCTTGCGGCCATGATGGCGTAATGTGGCGGCCGCGACCCTGACATGCGCCGCCACCGATCCTGTGCTTCAAGCGTGGCGCCGCGTCGCAGTCGCCAAGGACATTGACGCATGGCCAACGATCCGAAAGCGGAAGCTGCGTTAGCCCTGCATCGATTCGGCCTCGGGCCGCGCGCCGGATCGATCGCCGCGATCGCCTCCGACCCGCGCGGCGCACTGGTCGCCGAGCTCGACCGCCCCGGCGCCGGCCGCCTCGACAGTCCGGATTTGCTAGACAGCGCGATCGCCGCTCGCGCGGCTTTCCAGTTTCAACAGGCGCAGCGCGCGGCGCGCCGCGCGGAACGCGCCATGCGCGAGGTCAACGCGCAGGCGCCCGCCGGTGATGCTTCGAGCGGGGAAATGAAGCCCGCGGATCAACCGCCGCCGGCGCGCCCGTCCGGACCGCCCGTGCCGCAGCAGATCTACCTCGATGAAGCGAAGGCGCGCATTCATGCCGCGCTCGGCGCCGAGCTCGGCTTCGCCGAGCGCCTCGTCTGGTTCTGGTCGAACCATTTCTGCGTGTCGGCTGACAAGGGCGGCGTACGGCCGATTTGCGGCGCCTACGAGCGCGAAGCCATTCGCGGTCACGTACTCGGCCGATTCGGCGACATGCTGCTCGCCGTCGAGTCGCATCCGGCGATGCTGATCTATCTCGACAACGCGCGCTCGATCGGGCCGGACTCGTTTGCCGGGCTGCGGCAGAAGCGCGGACTCAACGAGAATCTCGCGCGCGAAATCCTTGAGCTGCATACGCTCGGCGTGCGCACCGTGTACACGCAGGCGGACGTGACCAATTTCGCCAACGTCATCACCGGCTGGACGGTGATCGGATTTCGCCAGGATCCGGCGCGCGCCGGCGAATTCGTGTTCAATCCGAACATGCATCAGCCGGCGGCGCAGACAGTGGTCGGCAAGAGCTATTCGGATAGGGGCGTGGAGCAGGGGCGCGCGGTGCTCGCGACGCTCGCGCATCATCCTGCGACGGCGAAGCATATCGCCACCAAGCTCGCACGCCATTTCGTTGCCGACGAGCCGCCGCCTGCTCTGGTCGATCGGCTTGCCAAGCGCTTTCTCGACACCCACGGCGATCTCAAGGAAGTGGCGAAGGCGCTGATAACCGCCCCGGAAGCCTGGGCAACGCCGCCCAGCAAGATCAAGCGTCCGGGCGAATGGATCATCGCCGCGCTGCGCGCCGTCGGCGTCACGCCGCCCGATATCGGACCGGTGATGCAGGCGCACAATCTGCTCGGCGAGCCGCTCTGGCGGCCTTCGGCGCCCAAAGGTTTTCCCGACGAAAGCGCGCCATGGCTCAACGGGCTCGCTCAGCGGCTCGACATTGCCAACCTGCTGGCGCGGCGCGTAGGCGAGCAGGTGGACCCGAGAGAGGTGTTCGAAGAAACGCTCGCGCCGCTCGCCTCGACCGAGACGCGGCAGGCGATCGCGCGTGCGGAAAGCCGGCCACAGGCGCTCGCGCTCCTCTTCATGGCGCCTGAGTTTCAGAGGAGATGACCATGAGTCTCCACGCTCCGTCCCGGCGCGAGCTGCTGCTGGCCTCCGGCACGCTGTTCGCCTGGGCCTATCTGCCGAAGCTCGCGCGCGCCGAGGGCCGCGATCCGCGTTTCTTGGTGATCGTGCTGCGGGGCGCGCTCGACGGGCTCGCCGCGGTGGCGCCGGTCGGCGATCCCGATTGGATCGCGTTGCGCGGCGACAAAGCGATCACGCTCGACGGCAAGCCGCCGGCGCTGCCGCTCGACTCGTTCTTCGCGCTCAACGCGGCCATGCCCAACCTGCACCGGATGTACAAGGCCGGCGCCGCCACCATCGTGCATGCCGCCGCCACGCCCTACCGGGAGCGCTCCCATTTCGACGGTCAGGACGTGCTGGAAAGCGGGCTGGGCAAACCGGGCGCGGTCGATACCGGCTGGCTCAACCGGGCACTCACCGCGCTGCAGCCGGACGGGCGTGCCCGCGGCGGGCGCGATGCCTTTGCGGTCGGGCCGATTGCGCCGCTGGTCGTGCGCGGTCCAGCACCGGTGCTGTCGTGGACGCCGCGGCGGCTGCCGCCCACCAGCGAGGACACATTGACCCGGCTGTTGGATCTTTATCGCCACACCGATCCGGCGCTCTCCCGCGCCCTCGAGGAGCGCATCGGCCTGGCCACCATCGCGCGCGCCGGCGGCATGGACGAGCAGCAGCCCCGCGCCCCCGGCGCCGGCCAAATGCGCGCCTATTTCGCCGAGTCGGCCGGCACGGCGGCAAAATTTTTGGCGCGTCCCGAAGGGCCGCGCGTCGGCGCGCTCGCGTTCGATGGCTGGGACACCCATGCCGACGAAGGCGTCATCACCGGCCGGCTCGCGAATCTGCTCGGTGCCCTCGATGGCGCGCTCGCCGCCATCGAGACGGCGATGCAGGACACCTGGCGCGAGACGGTGGTCGCCGTGGTCACCGAATTCGGCCGCACCGCGCGCATCAACGGCACCGAGGGCACCGACCATGGCACCGCGACCGTGGCGCTGCTCGCCGGCGGCGCGCTCAAGGGCGGCCGCGTCGTGGCGGATTGGCCGGGCCTCAAGCCAGGTCACCTGCATGAGGGGCGCGATCTCAAGCCGACCACCGACCTGCGCGCCGTGCTCAAGGGCGTGCTGCGCGATCACCTGCGCGTGGACGAGGCCACGCTCGCGAGCAAGGTCTTTCCCGACAGCGCGCCGGTGAAACCGATGGCGGGGCTGCTGCAGCAGGCGTATAGGTTCGCGAGGCCTCAGCCACTGCTCGCGGTGCGGAACGCCTTGGCAAACGCGTCGAGCTCGGGCTCCGACACGTCGGACACGGCCCAGTAGTTCACGCCGGCCTCGTTCCAGCTCACCACGTTGTAACCGGCAATGGTGCGCGGCGCCGCGCTGGTGTCGTGGCCGTCGGGAATCTCGCTCAGACTGATCAGATGCTGACGCCGGCGATAGACCAGCGTCGCCACCGGCGTGCGGCCGATCACGTCGATGCGGCCGCCGACCAAGGGGAAGCCTTCATCGGCGAGTTCGACCACACGCGGCGCGTCGGTGATGCGTCCATTGAACCACGGCTTCACGGTGTGACTGTCGGATGAGGCGACATCGATCGGCTGCGACGCCATGAGCGAGCGCACATGGCTCGCAACCAGCAGGTCCGCCGTCGTGTCCGCTGAGCCCGAATGCAGCGCCAGCCAGGTGCCGCCGCTGCCGATGAAGCAGGCGAGCACGACCGAGGCCGCGAGCGCACGCCAGGACGGACGCGATGCGGCGCGCGCGGGCTGAGCCAAACCGACCGCGGCTTCGATCCGGCGCACGAGCGCGGGCGGCGCGGATTCGCGCGGCAGCCGTTCGCCGATCACGCGGCGCAGCGCCTCGATGCGCTCCCGCTCGGCGGCGAGGCTCGGGGCGGCGGCAAGCTGCCGCTCGAACTCGAGCCCGTGCGCCGGGTCGAGCTCGCCGTCGACATAGGCATGAACCAGCAAGCGCGGGTCTTGTTCGGGTGCGCTCATGGCTTGTCCGTTCCGATGCTGGCCATCAGCCGGCCGCGCGCGCGCGCCAACCGCGACATCACGGTACCGATCGGGACCTTGGTCACGTCGGCGATCTCCCGGTAATCGAGCCCCTGCACGTCACGCAACACCAGCGTCTCCCGGAATGGGACTGGCAGTTCGGCGATCGCACTTTCCAGCCGGGCCGCATCGGTCTTTGCGATCAGCGCCGTCTCCGGTGTTGGCGGACCATCGCAAGCGCCATCCGCCCGGTTGCGCTCGGCCGCCTCCAGGTCGTCGGTCATCACCAGCGCAGCCGGGCGGTTCTTGCCGAGCCAGGTGTAGGCGGCGTGGCGTACGATGGTCAGCACCCAGGCACGCCCATTGGCGCCGGAAAAGCCGGCGATGCCGCGGAACGCGCGAAGGCAGGCCTCCTGCACCACGTCCTCGGCGTCGCTGCGGTTGCCGGTAATCCACCGTGCCAGCGCGTGGGCGTCGGCGAGATGCGGCAACACCACGCTCGCGAAGCGCGCCCGATCGTCGTCGCTGCTCCCGCTTGCCATCGCCGATGCGTATTGCTCCGTTCATGCCGGTAGAGATCGGCCGGGCGGCTATTTTATTCCCGAATGCGCCGGTTTTTCTCCGGCGCATTTCACTCCGCGGCCTGCAGGTCGGCCGCGTCGATGAAGCCGCCGGACTGGCGCCGCCAGAGCGCGGCATAGTGGCCGCCCAGCCGCAACAGTTCGTCGTGCGTGCCCTGCTCGACGATGCGGCCGCGGTCGAGCACGATCAGCCGGTCCATGCGTGCGATGGTCGACAGCCGGTGCGCGATCGCGATCACCGTCTTGCCGGCCATCAGCGTGCCGAGGCTCGACTGAATTGCCGCTTCGACCTCGCTGTCGAGCGCGGAGGTCGCCTCGTCCAGCACCAGGACCGGCGCGTCCTTGAGGATCACGCGCGCGATCGCGACGCGCTGGCGCTGGCCGCCGGACAGCTTCACGCCGCGCTCGCCGACCTGCGCCGCGTAGCCGCGCCGCCCTTTCCAGTCCTCGAGCTCATGGATGAACTCGTCGGCATGGGCGAGTTTAGCCGCGGCGACGATCTCGGCATCGGTCGCCTGCGGGCGGCCGTAGCGGATGTTGTCGCGGATCGACCGGTGCAGCAGCGAAGTGTCCTGGGTGACCATGGAAATCTGCGCGCGCAGGCTCTCCTGGGTCACCGCGGCGATGTCCTGGCCGTCGATCAGGATGCGGCCACCTTCGAGATCGAAGAAGCGCAGCAGCAAATTCACCAAGGTCGACTTGCCGGCGCCGGAGCGGCCGATCAGCCCGATCTTCTCGCCCGGCCGCACGGTCAAGGTGAGGCCGTCGATGACGCCGCTCTCGCGGCCGTAGCCGAAGCGCACATCCTCGAACCGGATCTCGCCGCGCGTCACTTTGAGGCTCGCCGCGTCGGGCCGATCGATCAGCGTGATCGGGCGGGCAATCGTCATCATGCCCTCCTGGATCACGCCGACGTTCTCGAAGATCGAGGTGATCTGCCAGGCAACCCAGCCGGCGATGTTGACGATCTGCCAGGCGAGCGGCAGCGCCATCGCCACCGTCCCGACCTCGACCTTTCCCTGCGTCCACAACAGCAGCGCGAGCCCGCCAGTGCCGGTCACCAGCATCGCGTTCAGCGATGAGAGGCAGAACCCGAACAACGTATTGAGCCGCAGCGAGCGATAGAACAGCGCGGTGTGATGATCCACCGCGTCGCGCACATACGCGTCCTCCTCGCGCGCGCGGGCGAACAGCTTCACCGTGAGAATGTTGGTGTAGCTGTCGACGATGCGTCCGGTGAGCAGCGAGCGGCCCTCGGAGACCGCCTTGGAGCGGTCGCGCATGCGCGGCACCAGCACGCGCAGCACCACGAAATAGCCGGCGAACCACAGCACCACCGGCAAAGCCAGCCAGCGATCGGCTGCCGCCAGCAGGATCAGCGCGGCGCTGCCGTAAACGAGGATGTACCAGACGCTGGTGATCAGCGCGACCAAGGTCTCGCGGATCGCCGGTCCGGTCTGCATCACGCGGTTGGCGATACGGCCCGCGAAGTCGTTCTGGAAGAAGGCCCAGGACTGGCGCACCACGTACCAGTGGTTCTGCCAGCGAATGCGGTTCGACACATTCGCCGAGATCGCCTGGTTGGCGATCAGATTCTGCGTCGTCAACGCAAGAGGTCGCGCAATCAACAGAACCAGCGCCATGCCGAGCAGATGCGGCCAGAATTTCGCGAACAGCTCGTCGGGCGGGCTCGCCGTGATCAGCGTGACGATGCGCCCCATGAACACCGGGATGGTCGAATCGAGCAGCGCGACGACGAAGCCCGCCGCGAACAAAGCCGCGAACAGGCCTTTCGCCTGGCGGGCGAAATGCCAGAAGAACGCGATGAAGCCGGGTGGCGGCTCCGCGCGTTCCGGCGTGTCGGTCGGCTTGAGCAGCCGCTCGAAGCGCGAAAACATGGCACAAACTCGCAATGGGCCGTGCCGGCTGGAGGCGCGCCCTTTCGCGCCGTCAGCGGTACGACCCCGGTTTTGTCGGATCGGAGCGAGGAGGTAGCGGGGCTTCGTGTCCAGACTATGACAGAGCGACAGCATTCCTGACTTTTCCCATCGCGCGCACGCGTGTCATCGTCGCGCGCAAGAAAACCAGGAGGGAATGGATGAAGGCGATCGCGGCCGCCGTCATCATGACGGCCGGCTTGGCATGGAGCGGGGCGGCGCAGGCGGAGGTCTATCCTTCCCACCCGCTAGCGATGATCGTGCCGTTCCCGGCCGGTGGTCCCACCGACACGCTGGCGCGCATCATCACCGAACGAATGCGGGTTACGCTCGGCCAACCCGTGGTGATCGAGAACGTGACCGGTGCCGGCGCGACCATCGGCGTCGGCCGCGCAGTGAATGCCGCGCCCGATGGCTATACCGTCGTCCTCGGCAATTGGACCAGCCACGTCGGCCCCGGCGCGATCTACAAATTGCCGTACGACGTGCTGACCGATCTCGCTCCGATCTCGATGATCTCGGCAGCCCCGCTCATGATCGTGGGCAAGACCGCCATTCCCGCGGATGACGGCAAGGAGCTCATCGCCTGGCTCAAGGCCAATCCCAACAAGGCGTCGGCGGCGACGGTGGGTGTCGGCAGCGCGGCGCACGTCTGCATGATCTATTTCCGCGACAAGACCGGGACCGCGTTTCAGATGGTGCCCTATCGCGGCGGTGCCCCGGCGATCCAGGACATGGTGGCCGGGCAGATCGATCTGATGTGCGCGGAGGCCTCGCAGACGCTGCCGCATCTGCGCGGCGGCAAGATCAAGGGGTTCGCCGTGATGTCGAAGTCGCGCTGGCCGGCGGCGCCCGACGTCGCGACCATGGACGAGGTCGGCGTGCCCGGCATGTATATTTCGTTCTGGAACGCGCTATGGGCCCCGAAGGGTACGCCCAAAGAGATCATCGCCAAGCTCAACGGCGCGGTCATTGAAGCCTTGGCGGATCCCGCGGTGCGCCAGCGGTTGACCGATGTCGGTCACGTCATTGCGACGCGCGAGGAGCAAACGCCGGAGGCGCTCGCTGCCTTCCACCGCGCCGAGATCGAGAAATGGTTTCCGATCATCAAGGCGGCGAACATCAAGCCGGAATGAGATCAATCGCTAAATGCATCGCGATGGTTGCCGCGTTGCTGGCCACCGCGCAGGGCGCGGCCGCGCAGGCCTATCCGTCGCGCCCGATCACCATGATCAACCCGTTCCCGCCGGGCGGAGCGACCGACATCCTGGCGCGCACCTTAACCGAGCACGTGAAGATCACGCTGCGCCAGCCAATCATCGTCGAAGACGTGCCGGGCGCCGGCGGCAGTATCGGCGCCGGCCGCGTGGCACGCGCCGCACCCGACGGCTACACGTTGGGGTTCGGAAATTGGGCGAGCCACGTCGGCTCCGGCGCGATGTACCCGCTCAATTACGATCTCCTGAAGGACCTCGCGCCGGTGGCGCTGATAGCAACGGCTCCGCTTTGGATCGTCGGCAAGAACACTCTGCCGCTGAAAGACATGAAGGAGCTGGTTGCCTGGTTGAAGTCCAATCCGGATAAGGCGCTGGCAGCAACCGTCGGGATCGGCAGCGGATCGCATCTCTGCGGGCTTTATCTGCAGAAGCATACCGGCACGCGGTTTCAATTCGTGCCCTATCGCGGCGGCCTGCCGGCGATGCAGGACATGGTGGCGGGGAACGTCGACATCATGTGCGACCTGGCGGCGAACTCGCTGCCGTTCGTGCGCAACGGGCGGATCAAAGCCTACGCGGTAATGGCGAAGACGCGTTGGTTCGCCGCTCCCGACGTTCCGACGATCGAAGAGATGGGGCTGCCGGGACTCTACGTGACGTTCTGGCATGGCGTGTGGGTGCCTAGTGGCACGCCCAGCGATATCGTTGCCGCGCTCAATGAAGCCATCGTCAAAGCATTGGCGGACGACGGAGTGCGCCGGCGCTTTGCCGAACAGGGCCATGAGATCCCGCCGCGCGAATTGCAGACGCCGCAGGCGCTCGCAGACTATCAGAAGGCCGACATCGAGAAGTGGTGGCCGGTCATCAAGGCGGCGAACATCAGGCCGGAGTGATTCACCTCCAAAACATCACTGCCGCGCATCGGGTTGATGCGCGGCAGTGACTCCCCGATCGGCCGCCCCAAACTCAGGAAGGATCGCTCTCGCTGGTGCACGGGCCGGTTGCCAGCACCGCGGTCAGCCCGCCCATCGCCGAGAGCAGCAAGCCGATGAACAGCACGACGGCAAACGGCGTGCTGTCGCCGCTGGCCACGGCGCCGGCCACGTTGGCGCGGGCGATGCCGATCGACACGGCCGTTACGGCGATCGCCGTGGACAATGCGAGCGCAGCAGTGGTGATCAATTCGAGGAAGGCAATGGGCCGCGGCGTCGACGCGCAAGGCCGGCGCGCCTCACGCTCGCTGCCGCAGCTCGATTCCACAAACATCTCCGTCTCCGCGAATCAGTGTCCGAATTCGGCACACTGATCGCGGGAGATGCCGGCGCGGGTTCGGCCGGACTTGGGCGAAGGCTTTGAGGAAGCACGGTGATTTTGTGTTTTATGGTTAATGAAAGCTTAACGCGAATGACCTATCTCCCCCGTCATGCCCGGCAACGCAGTCAAGCTGGCGCAGACTGCGTAAACTTGTCTGCGCTGCCGGGCATCCACGGCTTTCTCGTCGTGCAACAAGACGTGGATGGCACCGCAACTCGGGCTTGCCCGAGTTGCGCATATTTGAGCGCTGCAAGTCGGGTAAACCCGACTTGCAGTGACAAGCCCGGCCATGACGACACGATGAGTCGTTATGGATGAAGAGTCTAAGCTGCGCTGGCGCGCTCACTCCGCCGCAACTACGTCCGCGGGCTGCCAGTCCATCGCTATATGTCCGGGCTCGGCCGCGACGCGATGGAGCCAGGCGCGGATCGCGGGAAATGCCCGCAGATCGAAGTCGCACTGGTCGGCGAGGTGCGTATAGGCATAGAGCGCCATGTCCGCGACGCTGTAGCGATCGGTCGCGAAGTAGCGGTGATGCTTGAGGTGGTTTTCCATTACGCCGAGCGCGCGGTGGCCTTCCTCCATCCAATCCTCGAGCGCATGCTGCTGCAGGTCGCGCCCGCCCTTGACCAAGGTGAGCCAGAAATAGGCGGCGCCGATATTGGGCTCGATGCTGTGCTGCTCAAAGAACATCCATTGTAGCGCCCGGGCGCGATCGATGCGGTCGGTGGGCCGCAGCCGCGACCCGCTCACCAGATGCCACAGGATAGCGTTCGACTCGGCGAGGTAGTGGCCGCGAGCGACTTCCAGCAGCGGCACCTGCCCGTTCGGGTTCTTGGCGAGAAATTCGGGCGTCCGGCTCTCGCCCTTGAGGATGTCGATTTCGACCAAACGGTAGGGAATGCCGAGTTGGCTCAGCGCCAGCCGTACCTTGTAGCTGTTGCCGGAGCGTCGCATTGAATAGAGCGTATACATCACGAATCCTTGGCGGCGGCTGCGCCGCCGTTGTCCCCAGCACAAACGTTCCTTAGGCCATTAGGACGGCAATGTCATGACGGCGCAACCGTTTCATGATGCCGCCCGCATCACATGCGCGTGCGCCGCAGGCCCTTCGTCCTATTTCGTTCGTCGCGGAAAGAAAATTATTCCGCTGCGACCCGATGCGCGCGCGCATAGGCGATCAGCGCATCGTCCGGCACCGGCACGATCGGCGCGAAATCGCGATGCGCGATCCATTCCGCGCGGGTGAACTTGGTGATGTGGTTGGAGACGGCGCACAGCGTGAGATAAACGATCTTGCGCGGGTAGGGCGTGATGTTGGGCGGCGAGGCATGCACGAGATTGCCGTGGAACATCAGCACGGAACCGGGATTCCCGGTCGGTGCCACGATGCCGATGCCGCCTGATGGCGCGGCCTCGGCGCAAAGCCGGGTGACGGTCTCCGCGTCGAGCGTCCACAGCGGGTAGGAGGTCGTGCTCTCGTCGTGACCCGCCGCCAAGGTCCCGTATTTGTGGCTGCGCGGGATCAGCATCAGCGGGCCGTTGATCGGCAAGACTTCGTCGAGAAAGATCGAAATGTTCATGGCGCGCGGCTCGGGCATGCCATCGTCGCGGGCCCAGGTTCCGTAGTCCTGATGCCATTGCCACACGTCGCCCTCGAACGCGGCCTTGGCGTTGATCTTGAACTGGTGGACGTAGACGCCTTCTCCGAACAGCTGCTGCAGAGGCTCGACCAGGCGCGGGTGATGCGCCATCAAACGAAACGCTTCATTGTAGATATGGGCGGCAAACGCAGTGCGCGGCGCGCCGGTCTTCTCGCGCCACACCTCCTGACGATTGCTGCGCAGAATGCTGTCCGCCTCGCTGCGCAGGACCGCCACCTCATCCTCGGAAAAGCAGCCCGGAAAGAATAAGAAGCCCTGCTCGTCGAAATCTCGGATCTGGTCGGCTGTGAGCTGCATGGCGTCCTCCCGGCAATGACGTGGTGGCCGGCTTTGGCCTGCATTCTAGTGCACGGTTGGCTTTCATGAAATCGGCGCGCTGGGCAATTTAGCCGCTCGTTCCTGCGCAAGCGGGAACCTGCCGGGCTGGGTTCTTGCTTTCGAGGCCTACGACCAGACACATCATTGTGCGCAGACGCGATTGAGGGTTGCAGGCGCCGGATGGCCCCGTTAGGAAATTCGCCAGTCGCCAAACGGAGATTCTCATGGAGCTTCTCGCCCGGCAGCTTAAGCGCATCAAGCCATCCGCCACCATTGCGGTGACGGATAAGGCGCGCGCGCTCAAGGCTTCCGGCCGGGACGTGATCGGACTCGGTGCCGGCGAGCCCGATTTCGACACGCCTGAGAACATAAAGCGTGCCGCGATCAAGGCGATCGAGGCCGGCAAGGCGGCAAAATACACCGCCGTGGATGGCATCGCCGAGCTCAAGGCGGCGGTCGCGCGCAAGTTCAAGCGCGAGAACGGCCTCGACTACAAGCCGAGCCAGATCATCATCGGCACCGGCGGTAAGCAGGTGCTCTACAACGCCTTCGTGGCGACGCTCGACCCGGGCGACGAGGTGATCATGGCGGCGCCGTATTGGGTCAGCTATCCGGAGATGGTGATGCTCGCGGGCGGCGAGCCAGTGGCGGTGCCGACTACGCTCGAATCCGGCTTCAAGATGACGCCCGAGGCGCTCGCGCGCGCCATCACCGCGCGGACCAAGTGGGTGCTGCTCAATTCACCGTCCAATCCGACCGGAGCGGCCTATACCCGCGCCGAACTGAAAAAGCTCACCGACGTGTTGGTCCGGCATCCCAACGTGTTCGTCATGAGCGACGACATGTACGAGCATCTCGTCTACGATGATTTTCAATTCACCACGCCGGCGCAGATCGAGCCGAGCCTCTATGAGCGCACGCTCACGGTGAACGGCGTGTCGAAAGCCTATTGCATGACCGGCTGGCGCATCGGCTATGGCGGCGGCCCCGAGCGCCTGATCAAGGCGATGGCGATGATTCAATCGCAATCGACCTCGAATCCCACCGCGGTGGCGCAATGGGCAGCGGTCGAGGCGCTCGATGGGCCGCAGGATTTCATCCCCAAGCACAACGCGATCTTCAAGGAGCGTCGCGATCTCTGCGTGTCGATGTTGAATCAGGCGCGCGGCATCCAGTGTCCCAAGCCCGAGGGTGCGTTCTACGTCTACCCGTCCTGCGCCGGCACGATCGGGCGCACCGCGCCGACCGGCACCAAGCTTGCGACCGACGAGGACTTCGTCACCGAGTTGCTGGAAGCTGAAGGCGTGGCGGTCGTGCAAGGCACGCCGTTCGGTTTCGGCCCCGCGTTCCGCGTCTCTTATGCGACCAAGACCGAGGACGTGGAGGAGGCGTGCCGCCGTATCCAACGCTTCTGTGGAAATCTCCGCTGATTCCGCAGTGCACCGCTCTTGCTTTCCCACGATCGTGGGTAAGCGATAGGGTGGCGGCCGCAAGCGTGTTATCGTCGCGAGGTGCGCAATTCCGGCACGGAGTGGCGCGAGTGAGGGAAGGGAGGGCTACATGTTGCATCAGGTGATTCGGGCTGCCGTCATTGCGCTGGCGGCAGCATCGGTCGATCCAGCCGCCGCGCAGCAAATCAGGGCCGGTGTTCTCAACTGCGACGTTTCCGCCGGCATCGGCTTGATCATCGGCTCGCAGAAGCAGGTCGCCTGCATGTACCAGCCGGAATTGCCCGGTCCACAGGAGGCCTATGTGGGATCGTTCACCAAATTCGGTCTCGATATCGGCGCGACTGGTGGCGGCGTGCTCATCTGGGGCGTGTATACAAGTTCCATGCCCGGTCCGGGTTTCCTGGCCGGCAATTACATCGGCGCGACCGCCGACGTGACAGTGGCGGCCGGGCTTGGCGCCAACGTGCTCGTCGGCGGTTCCAACCGCACCGTCGCGCTGCAGCCGCTGTCGGTGACCAGCCAAACCGGGCTCAATCTTGCGGTCGGCATCGGCGATTTGAGCTTGGTTCCGGCGGGTCGCTGACCTCGGATCGTCATTTCTGCGCGCAGTAACGGCCGTCCCTCGGGGCGGCCGTTTTCATTGGTGGCCCTGTCGCGTGCGCGCGCGTTCAACCTCGTCGCCGGAGCCAACGACTCCTCTTGCCAATCCCCCCTTCGGCCTGAAACGATGCATCAAACAGGCTCGAACCGAGCCGCGTTACAGTCGTTATGGGAGGCGATATGGCATCGAACGGCACAAGGGCGGCGGGTCCACGGTGCATTGCACTGGTGGGCCCGTTCCAAAGCGGCAAGACCACGCTGCTCGAAGCGATTCTCGCCCGCACCGGCGCGATCCCGCGTCAAGGCACGATCGAGGCGGGAAATACAATCGGCGATTCGAGCAAGGAAGCGCGCAATCATCGTATGAGCGTGGAAATCTCCGTCGCCTCGACGACGTTCATGGGCGACGCCTATACCTTCGTCGATTGCCCGGGCTCGGTCGAATTCGTCCATGAAATGCGCGCCGCGCTGCCCGTCGTGGACGCGGCCGTCGTCGTCTGCGAGCTCGACGAAAAGAAGGTTCCCCAGCTGCAGCTGATCCTGCGCGAACTGGAGGAGCAGCAGATTCCCCGCTTTCTTTTTCTCAACAAGATCGACAAGGCGGACTCCACCATCCAGGAAGTACTTCGCATTCTGCAGCCGGCATCGCGCAGCAAGCTGCTGCTGCGGCAGATCCCGACCTTTTCCGGCGACCTCATCAGCGGCTTCGTCGATCTCGCGCTGGAGCGGGCGTTCGTCTACACGGAGCACGCGCCGTCCAAGGTCATCCCGCTCGAGGGCGACAGCCTCGACCGGGAAAAAACTGCGCGCTTCTCCATGCTGGAAACCCTTGCCGACCATGACGACGAGCTCATGGAGCAACTGCTCGAGGACATTCAGCCCCCGCGCGACAAGGTTTTTGATGATCTCTCCAAGGAATTGCGCGAAGCCGTCGTCTGTCCCGTCCTGCTAGGATCGGCAACGCGCACCAACGGCGTGCTGCGCCTGATGAAAGCACTGCGCCACGAGTCTCCGGGGATCGTCGATACCGCCAAGCGGCTCGGCCTGAAGGCCGGCAGCGACGTGGTCGCCTATGTCATGAAGACATTGCACACCGCGCACGGCGGCAAAATGTCGATCGCGCGCGTTCTTGCCGGCCAGATCGGCGACAGCACGACGTTGGTGACGCCGGAGGCCGATGCCGGCCGCGTCGCCGGCGTGTTCAATCTGCTCGGCCAGAACAGCGAGAAACGCGGCGCGGCGCAGGCGGGCGAAACGGTCGCGCTCGGCAAGCTCGACCATGCCCGTACCGGCGACACGGTCACCGCCGGCAAGCAGGCGCATGCCCCGGTCGCGAAGGTGACGCCCTATGCGCCGGTGCTGGCTATTGCGGTCGTCGCCAAGGAGCGCAAGGACGACGTCAAGCTCGGCCAGGCGCTCGGCAGGCTGCTCGAGGAAGACCCCTCGATCACGGTCGTGCACAATGCCGAGGCGCACGAAGTCGTGCTGTGGGGACAAGGCGAGATGCAGCTGCGCGTCGCCACCGAGCGGCTGTCCGATCGGTTTGGTGTCGCCACGACCAGCCACAAGCCGACGGTCGGCTATCGCGAGACCATCAAGAAAGGCATCGTGCAACGCGGGCGCCACAAGAAGCAGTCGGGCGGGCACGGCCAGTACGGCGACGTCGTGCTCGACATCAAGCCGCTGCCGCGCGGCTCGGGTTTCACCTTCAGCGAGGAGATCAAGGGCGGCGTGGTGCCGCGCAATTACATCCCGTCGGTCGAGACCGGCGTGATCGAGGCGCTCAAGCACGGGCCGCTCGGCTTCGTCGTTGTGGACATTTCCGCCAAGCTGATCGACGGCTCCTACCACACGGTCGACTCCTCGGACATGGCGTTCCAGCTCGCCGGCCAACTGGCCATCCGCGAGGCGCTACCGCAGTGCCATCCGGTTCTGCTCGAGCCGATCTACGAGGTGGAGATCGTTTGTCCGAACGAGGCGACCGCGAAGATGAACGCCCTGATGTCGGGGCGGCGCGGCCAGATCCTCGGCTTCGATACCCGCGCGGGCTGGGACGGCTGGGACGCGGTGCGCGTGCAAATGCCGGAATCCGAGATCGGCGACCTGATCGTGGAAGTGCGCTCGGCGACGGCCGGCGTCGGCAGCTTCACGTTCAAGTTCGACCACATGGCCGAGCTGACCGGCCGCACCGCCGACCAGATCGTCGCGGCGCGCAAGCAGCAGGCGGCATAGCGCCCGCCCAGCGCGGCAGTCAGGACGGGCGCTGCGGTCCGCTGTGGCGCGCGCCTCCATCCCGCGGCTGTGACTTGCCCGTGATGGGCGACGAGCGTATCGAATCGGGCGCGCCCTGATCCGGAGGACGAGCCCATGTACGTCATACGCCGCCGCGGGTGGGAAATCCCGGAACGCCTGGCCACGCCCGAGCATCTTTTCCTCGACCGTCGCGTCGTCCTGGCGGGCGGCGCCGCCGCGCTGGCATTGGCTCCGGCAGCGGCGCTCGCGCAACGCGTCGCCGATCTGCCGGATCCCACCAAGGATCTCTATCCGGCCAAGCGCAATGAGGCCTTCACCCTCGATCGGCCGATCACCGAGGAGAAGATCAACACCAACTACAACAATTTCTACGAGTTCGGTTCCAGCAAATACGTGGGCAAGGCGGCGCAGGCGCTCAAGCTGCGACCGTGGACCGTCAAGATCGACGGCATGGTCGAGAAGGTGCAGGAGATCGGCATCGACGATCTCATTCGCCAGATGCCGCTGGAAGAACGCCTCTACCGCCACCGCTGCGTCGAGGCGTGGTCGATGGCAATCCCGTGGAGCGGGTTTCCGTTGGCCAGGCTGTTGGAATTGGCCAAGCCGTTGTCATCGGCGAAATACGTGCGGATGGAGACGTTTCAGAATCCGTCAATGGCGCCGGGTCAAAAGCAGAGCTGGCTGCCTTGGCCTTACGTGGAAGGCCTCACGATGGCGGAAGCGGCGAACGACCTCGCCTTTCTGGTCACCGGGACCTACGGCAAACCAGTTTCGAAGGTGCAGGGGGCGCCGCTGCGCCTCGCCGTGCCTTGGAAATATGGGTTCAAATCGATCAAGTCGATCGTGCGCTTCAACTTCACGGATCAGCGGCCGAAGAGCTATTGGGAGGCGCTGCAGGCTTCGGAATATGGATTCTGGGCGAACGTGAATCCGCAGGTGCCCCATCCGCGCTGGAGTCAGGCAACCGAGGAGCTGATCGGGCTCAACGAGCGCCGCCCGACCCTCCTGTTCAACGGCTATGGCGAATACGTCGCCGACCTCTACAAAGGTCTCGAGAAAGAACGGCTCTGGGCGTAGCCCGTCGGTCTTTTTGATAGCATCGGCGCCAATTGTCGGTTCGTCATGGCCGGGCTAGTCCCGGCCATCCGCGTCTTGCTTGCATACGAAGAAAAGACGTGGATGCCCGGCACAAGGCCGGGCATGACCGAGGATAGGTCATCGTCAAAAGCTGTTGAGTTCGTGCCGTCAGCCGCCGCTCGCGGTGCGAATCAACGGATTGATCCAGTAGCAGGTCGCCTTCTTCAAATTGATCACCGGTCCCCACTCGACGTCTTTGGCCATGTCGGGAATTTCAAAGCCGAGCTTGAGATTGCCGACCTCGGTTCCGCGCCGCTTGAGTGAAGCCACGCCGGTCGCCGGTTTCCATTTGTAGATGGTGTCGGTCGCCGGATCGGATACCAGGAAGGTCAGCGGCTTCGGATATAGCATCAGCGCGTGGTTGCGCAATCCAATCAGGGTATCGGACGAGTTCAGCAGCACCGCGGAATTACCGATCGCGCTGATCGGGCTCGGCGACCAGCCCGGCAGCGCCGTCCCGGTGACAGTCACCGGCACGATCAGGAAATGCAGCGTGTCCGTTCGCTGCTTGGCCTCCTCGTCGCATTCCGCCATCGCCTGCACGATCCAGCCGTAATCCGGTCCCGACTGCGTTCCCGCCCCCGCTTGCGCGGGAGAAACGGGAGGGGAGTTTGCCGGTGCGGGCGTCGACGCAACAGCTTCAGCCCGTGCCGTGGGCGGCGGCGTTCGTGTGCCGCGCAACATCTGGACGCCGAGCGCGACCAGCGCGCCGACCACCACGACCGCCACCACGATGCCAATGGCTGCCACCGGGTGGGGCAGGTTGCCGGCATGGCAGCTCGGGCAGAGCCGCGCGAAGTGCGAAACCGGAGCACCACACCTGCGGCATTGACCGGCGGGCAGGACAGCCATCGAGCGAATCGGTTCCGCGGCAGAATCGCGCGCGACGTTATCCGATCAGGTGATCGGGTTCGAGCGCCGTTTGATCTGCGCGGCCGATTCGCACGCGATCGCGGCCGATTTACGGATTCTCGCCGGCCTCGACTTCGGCAAGTCGGCTGCGCCAGTCGCGACGGCTGCGGATCACGGAGACGGCGGCGAGCGCCAGCAGCCCGGCACAGACCGCCAGCAGCGCGAGCGCGATCGGCCGCTGGAAGAAAATCGTCCAGTTGCCGTTCGACATGATCAAGGACTGGCGCAGCGACATTTCCAATGTGGGCGAGATCACCAGCCCCAGCACGAGCGGCGCAGGATCGAGCCCGAACTTGCGCAAGCCGTAGCCGACGATGCCCATGATCAGCATGATCCAGACGTCGACGATGGAATGGCTGACCTCGTAGACTCCGATCACGCAGAACATGATCACCAGCGGATAGAGATAGGCGTACGGGATGCGCAGCACGTTCACGAAGATGCCGACCAGGGGCAGGTTGAGCGCGAGCAGCATCAGATTGCCCACATACATGGACGCGACGAAGCCCCAGAACACGTTCGGGTGCTCGTTCACCAGCGTAGGCCCGGGCGCGACGCCGTGGATCATCAGCGCCGCGATCAGCACCGCGGTGATCGGGCCGGTGGGCAGGCCGAGCGCCAGCATGGGCACGAAGGCGCCGGTCGAAGCGGCGTTGTTCGCGGATTCCGGACCCGCGACGCCGGCCACCGCGCCCTTGCCGAATTCCTCCGGATGCTTGGAGAGGCGCCGCTCCACCGCATAGGAGAGAAAGCTCGAAATGATGTGCGCGGATCCGGGTGTGAGCCCGATGAGAAAGCCGAGAACCGATCCGCGCGCAATCGGCATCGTCGCCTGGCGCCATTCCAGCCGGCTCGGCAACAACTCGCGCAGCTTCGGCGCGATCACCTTGCCGACCGCGGTGGCCGCAGGCGTGGAGAGGATTTCGCCGAGCCCGAACAAGCCGACCGCCACCGGAACGATGCCGATGCCGTCGCCCAATTCGGCAATGTCGAAGGAATAGCGGAAGTGTCCGGTCATGCTGTCGATGCCGATGGTGCCGAGCAGCAGTCCGAAGCACGCCATCAGCAGCGTGCGCGGTAATGATGTCGCGGACATGTAGGCAAGGAACACGAGACCGAGCACGAGCAGCGCGGTGTATTCCGGCGGACCGAAGCGCAACGCGAATGCCGCGAGCGGCGGCGCGATCAAGGTGAGGACGAGCACGCCGAAGGTGCCGGCAACCCACGAGCCGACTGCGGCGATGCACAAGGCGGCGCCGGCGCGGCCCTTCTGCGCCATGGCATAGCCGTCGATGCAGGTCATCACCGAGGAGGCTTCGCCGGGAATGCGCATGAGGATCGACGTGGTCGATCCGCCGTATTGCGAGCCGTAATAAATGCCGGCGAGCATCACCACCGACTTGGTGGTGTCGAGGCCGAAGGTCGCGGGGAGAAGAATGCTGATGCCGGAGAGCGGGCCGATGCCGGGCAATACGCCGACGATGGTGCCGACCAGGCAGCCGAGGAACGCGTACCACAACACGTCGGGCTGCAGCGCCACCGAGAAGCCGAGCAGCAGGCTCTCCAGCGTCCCCATGCTCAGAATCCGAGCAGGCCGCGCTCGAGCGGCGTTTTCAGCGCGACGGCGAATAGGAAATAGGTCAACGCGACCACGCCGATGCTGAACCCTGCGGCCGCGAGCGCATGGCGGCGTTCGGCGCCGAACGTCAACGCCAACAGCATCAGCGCCATCGCGATCAAGAAGCCCAGCGTCTGATAAACCGCGATGGCGAAGGCGGTGATCAACACCACCCGCACCGCGTGGGGCAGGTCGCTCCAGGATAAGCTAGCGAGCGGTGCACTCTCGCGGGCACGCACGACGAGCAGCAGGCCGAAAGCGATGAGCAGCACCGCCATCAGCTTCGGCATCATGCCGGCGCCGGGAAACGAGAGCGTTCCCACCGGCAGATCGCCGCTCCCGGCAAGCACGAGAGCTCCGAACGCGGCAAACGCGCCGCCGGCGATGTGATCGCAACGTAAAACCACGGCCTCTCCGTTGCTGCTGGCGTCGGCGCGGCGCCGGCTCAGGCGGCAGCCGGCATCGCGTTTCCGCGCACCACAATGATGATGCCGATCAGCCCTCGACCTTGCCGATGGCGCGGATCGCGGATTCGATGCGCTTGGTATCGGCCTCCCAGAAGCGGGCGAATTCCGGCTGATCCATATAGTCGAGTTCCTGGCCGAGATTGGCCAGCGCGGTCTTGAACTGATCCGTGTGGGCCGCCTTGTTCAGGACGTCGCGCAGATACGTCACGATCGGCTCGGGGGTTCCGCGCGGCGCGAACAAGCCGACCCAGAGATAATATTCGATGTCGTAGCCGAGCTGTTTCATGGTCGGCACGTCGGGCAGCGCCTTCGAGCGCTGGCTTCCGAACAGGGCCAGCGGCCGCGCCTTGCCCGCCTTGATCTGCGAGAGAGACGCCGAGACCGACGACACCAGCACCGCCGAATTGTTGCCGAGCAATGCGGTCAGCGCCGGACCGCCACCGTTGGTGGGCAGATGGCGCAGCTTCAAGCCGCCCGCCGCGCTCATGAACAGCGCGGTCGGAATATGCAGCGCGCCGTAAAGGCCGGACGAGCTGAAGATGATCTCGTTCGGCCTTTTTCTGGCGTCCTCGACGAACTCCTGGAGCGTGCGCCAGGGCTGCTGGTCGTTGACGATCAGCACGCAAGGATCGGCGACGAAACGGGCAAGCGGAATGAAATCGGCGTTGGTGAATTTGGGCTGGCGCCCGAACAGGCGATCGACTTCGGCGAAGCCGGAGATCGACGTGATGTGAGAGAGCAGCGTGTAGCCGTCGGGCTTTGCATGGGCGGCGACTTGCGCGCCGACTTGGCCCGCGGCGCCGGCTTTGGTGTCGATCACCACTGGCTTCTGCACGATCGGCTCGAGCACGGCGGCGAGCGGCCGCGTCACCACGTCGGATGCGCCGCCCGGCGGAAACGGATTGATGATCGTGATCGCGTGCGTGGGATACGCGTCCTGCGCAAACGAAATCTTGCCTGCGGCCGCCGCTGCCGCAGAACCGATGAGAAAACCGCGTCTGTCCACCCTCTAATCTCCCTTCCTCGCCGTCGAGCTCCAGACGGCATTGTTGCTGCGATGCTAGTGCCGCGAACCCGAAGTTCGCACATATCGTGCCGCAGACGCGTTTGCGAACTTCGGGTTCAAAAGCGGCACTAGAATCATAAGGTTGCTAGTGCCCCTTGATTCAAAAGTTCGCATACGAAGCTGCCGCAAGGTCGTGCGAACTTCGGAATCGGGACACTAGCGACAGAAAACAAACGCGGTCAATGATCGGTGTCTTTGCGACACGTTTGCTCGCCCGCGCAGCGCATTCAATCAATTCCGTCGATAATGGCCACTGCACGGGTCCAGCCGGCAGAGCCGCCGCGCACCTTGACCGGGAGGCAACTCACCGTGAATCCCTTTGCCGGCAGGGCTTCGAGATTGTGCAGCTTCTCGATATGGCAATAGCCGATCTCGCGGCCCGCCTTGTGGCCCTCCCAAATCAGGCTGGCGTCGCGCGTGGCGAGATATTTTTCCCGCGTGTGCACGAAGGGCGCGTCCCAGCTCCAGCCATCGGTGCCGGTGACGCGCACGCCGCGCTCGAGCAGGTAGAGCGTGGCCTCGCGACCCATGCCGCAGCCTTTGGCGACGTAGTCGGCGCGCCCATAGGCGGCGCCGGCGCTGGTATTCACCAGCACGATCTCGAGCGGCGCGAGCCGATGCCCGATGCGCTTGAGTTCCACTTCGACGTCGCCGGCGGTGACAACATGGCCGTCGGGAAAATGGCGAAAGTCGAGCTTGATGCCGGGCTGAAAGCACCATTCCAGCGGCACCTCGTCGATGGTGATGGCGCGCTTGCCGCGATCCATGGTCGAGGCGAAATGCCAGGGCGCGTCGAGGTGCGTGGTGTTGTGCGTCGAGAGCCTGATCCACTCGATCGCCCAGCCTTCGCCGTCGGGCAGATCCTCCTGGCGCAGGCCGGGAAAGAACTTGATCAGGTCGGCCGCGGTCTGGCCGTGCGTGAAATATTCGATGCTGGGCCCGTAGCCGGGCGGATCGGCGGCCACGCCGTTTTCCAAGGGGACCGAAATGTCGATCAGCTTGCGTGTCATGATGCGCGCCCTCGTGCCGCTATTTGCGCCGGGATCGGCCGGCGAGGCAAATGAGCCGATCAGCATTGATGTCGCTGCTGGCGCCGAGCATGATCCATCCTCCGCACGGCAGCCACGAGGACGTCTCCATGCCCGCCTATTGGGTCGCGCGATCCAAGATCAACGATCCCGTCGAATACAAGAAGTACACCGATCTCGTGCCCGGCATCATTGCCAAGTTCGGCGGCAAGGTGCTGGCGCGCGGCGGCCGCTACCGGGTCATGGAAGGGCCGGACAAGTTTCACCGGTTCGTCGTCATCGAGTTTCCGACCTTCGAGCAAGGCGTCGCCTGTTTCACCTCGCCCGAATACGATCGAGCTGCGGCCTTCCGCCGCAACGGGGCAGGGGAGGTGGAAACCATCATGGTGGAAGGCGTGGAGCCGCCGCGCTGACTTGCCTAGCCCGGATCGCCCTACTAGCGCGAGCCGCGAGTGTTGCCGATAATATTCTTGCGAAAGTCACCCATGGGAGGAATGTCATGCCGCAGAGCATGAAACTTCGATCATTTGCCGGCGCGTCATTGGTTGCGCTGGCGGCCGCCCTGCTTGCCGTTCCGGCATCGGCGCAGAACCGCGAGCCGATCAAGATCGGCTTCAGCATGGCACTCACCGGCGGGCTCGCACCGAACGGCAAGTCGGCGCTGCTCGCGCAAAAGATTTGGGAGGAGGACATCAATGCCAAGGGCGGGCTGCTCGGCCGCCCGGTGAAGCTCATTTATTACGACGACAAGAGCTCGCCCGCCGAAGTGCCGGCGATCTACACCAAGCTCCTCGACATCGACAGGGTCGACCTCATCATCGGCCCCTATGCCACGGCGCAGATCGCTCCGGCGATGCCGATCGTGATCCAACGGAAAAAGAACTTTGTCGGGTTGCTCGGTCTCGCGGTGAACAGCGAGTTCAACTATCCCAACTATTTCTGCATGATCCCGTCGGGCCCGGATCCCAAGCCGTCGTTCACCAAGGGATTCTTCGAAATCGCCATGGCGCAGAATCCCAAGCCGCAGACGGTTGCCATCGTTTCCGCCGATCAGGAATTCTCGCGCAATGCGGCCGATGGGGCGCGCGAGAATATCAAGAAGGCGGGGCTCAAGATCGTCTACGACAAGAACTATCCGCCATCGACGACGGATTATGCGCCGATCGTGCGGGCGATCCAGGCCACCAATCCCGATCTGGTGAACATCAACTCGTATCCGCCCGACTCGGTCGGCATGGTGCGCGCGATCAACGAGATCGGTTTCAAGCCGAAGATGATTGGCGGTGGCATGGTCGGGTTACAGGCGACCGCGATCAAGACGCAGCTTGGCCCGTTGCTGAACGGGTTCACCAACTACGACTTTTGGTTGCCGGTGCCGAAAATGGCATTCCCCGGTGTGGACGATCTCATGAAGAAGTACCAGGCGCGCGCCGCCGCCGAAGGCGTCGATCCGCTCGGCTACTACATGGCGCCGTGGGGCTACGCCCAACTTCAGGTCGTGCAGCAGGCGGTCGAGGGCACCAAGAGCCTCGATGACGCCAAGCTCGGCGACTACATGCGCGCCAACACGTTCAAGACCGTGGTCGGCGACGTGAAATTTGGCAAAGGCGGTGAGTGGGCGCAGTCGCGCGTGCTGCAGGTCCAGTTCCAGAACGTCAAGGGTAACGACGTCGCCCAGTTTAAGGACATCTCGACCCAGGTCGTGGTGTCACCGTCTGAATACGAATCGGGCAAGGTGGTCTACCCGTACGAGAAGGCGAAGTAGCCCCACAGCGTCGTTCCGCCTCATCTTGAGGACCGCGCATGCGTGAGCATGCGCGCGTCTCGAGGGATGGGGCGGCCGACTGATGGACCTCACAGCCCCAGATAAAACTTGCGGATCAGCTCGTTGTTGTTGAGCTCGTCGGCCGAGCGGCCTTCGAACGCGATCTGGCCGTGCACGATCACATAGCCGCGATCGGCGATGCGCACGGCCTGCGGAAAATTCTGCTCCGCCATGAGCACGGTCAGCTGGTACTGGTCCTTGAGCTCCTTGATCTTGTCGATGGTGCGGCTGACCAGCACCGGCGCGAGCCCGACCGAGGGCTCGTCGATCAGGAGGATGCGCGGTGCCAGCATCAACGCGCGCGCCAGCGCCAGCATCTGCTGCTCGCCGCCGCTCATGGAGCCGGCGAGCTGATTGCGCCGCTCGGCGAGTCGCGGAAAACACTCGAAACTAAACTCCAGGTTCGCTTTCAATGTCGCGCGTGCCTTGCGGCGGAACGCACCGAGCAGCAAATTTTCTTCCACGCTGAGACGGGGAAACAGTCGCCGGCCCTCCGGTACCAGCGCGATGCCGAGATCCACGATCTGCTCGGTGGTGCGGCCGACCAGGTCGTGTTTCTCGCCGTCGATCTCGACGACGATGCGGCCGGCGCGCGGGCGCACGATGCCCATCACGCACTTCATCAGCGTGCTCTTGCCGTTGCCGTTGGTGCCGAGCAGCACCACGGTCTCGCCCGCCTTGACGTCGAGCGAGACGCGATCGAGCACGCGCACCGCGCCGTAGGCGGCGTCGATGTTTTCTATGGCGAGGCTACTGGCCAATATACGCTCGCTCCACCTCGGGATCGCGAATGACCGCGTCGGGCTTGCCGTCGGCGATCTTCTTGCCAGACACCAGCACTACCAGGCGCTGCGAGAATTGCATCACTGCGCGCATGATGTGCTCGATCAGCACGATGGTGATGCCGCGCTCGTTGAGCCGCACCAGCAGGCCGACGATGTCGTCGACTTCCGAGTGCGACAGCCCGGCCATCGATTCATCCGCCATCAGCAGCTTGGGGTCGGCGGCCATGGCGCGGGCGAGCTCAAGCTTGCGCATCTCGACCTGCGTGAGGTCGCGCGGCAGCCGCGTCGCCTTGTCGGCGAGCCCGACCAGCGCCAGCAGCTCGGCGCAGCGCGCGTCGACCTCGGCCGGCGTGAGCGTTTGTCCGGCCCGCGCATTGACCGTGTAAAGCAGCGGGACGCGCAGGTTGTCGGCCACCGTCAGGGTCACGAACGGGCGCGGCAGCTGGAAGCTGCGGGCAATGCCGCGCCGGGTGCGCTCGTGTGTGGTGAGGCCGTCGATCGCCGCCCCGTCGAAATGCACCGTACCGGTCTCGTTGGCGAGCGTGCCGCACACGCAGTTGACCAGCGTCGACTTGCCCGAGCCGTTCGGGCCGATCAGCCCGACCCGCTCGCCGGCGGCGACCGCGAAATCGATGCCGTCGAGCGCGACGAAGCCGCCGAACCGCTTGCTCAGCGCGCTGACTTCGAGCAGCGGCATCACTTCCTCCTCGCATGCAGGCGAGCCTGCACCAGTCCGACGATGCCGTTCGGCGCGATGATGACGAACAGGATCAGCAGCGCGCCGACCACCAGCACGTTCACCGAGCTGGAAATCGTGACCGTCACATATTGCTGCAGCGAGCCGAGCAGGATGGCGCCGATCAGCGGCCCCACCCAGCTGGTCGTGCCGCCGATCATCGGCATGGCGATCGAGTTGACGGCGTATTCCAATCCGAACGCGGACGATGGCTGCAGGTAGCCGATGTAGTAGGGGAACGGCGCGCCCGCCATGCCCATGAGCGCGCCGGAGAGCGTGGTGGCGACGAGCTTGAGCCGCAAGGTCGGCACCCCGCACGCTTCCGCCGCAAGTTCGTCGTCGCGAATGGTGGCGAAGCCGTAGCCGAGTTGCGAGCGTTCGATGCCGCGCGCGGTGGTGAGCGCGATCACCGCCAGCGCCAGCATCAGCACGAACAGATATTGGATATAGGGGCCGATCAGTGCCACTTCGTTGGGACGAATGATGTAGGCGCCGCGCGAGCCGCCGACGTAGTCCCAGTTGACCACCAACGTCTGCAGCACCACGGCAAGCGCTAGCGTGGCGATGGCGAAGAACGCGCCGCGCAGCCGCAAGGTCAGATAGCCCATGCCGAGGCCGACGATGCCGGAGACCACTCCGCCGACCACGATCAGGATCGGGATCGGCATGGGGTAGAGCTTGTGCAGGAACACCGTCGAATAGGCGCCGAGCGCGAAGAACGCAGCCGAGCCGAAATTCACGTAGCCGGTATAGCCGCCGAGAATATTCCAGGCGGTTGCCAGCACGACGAATTGCAGCACGGTATAGCCGGCGAAAAATACGTAATCGTTGCTGATCAGGCGCGCGCCGAGGAACACGAGCGCCGCCGCGGCGATCAAGATCGGCAGGAACACGCGGGTCCGCACGATCGATCCTATCGTCCGAGCAGGCCAGCCGGCCGAACCGCGAGCGAGAGCAGCAGCACCCCGAAGGCTACGGCCGGCGCCCAGGAGGGGCCGTAAAACGTGGCGGTGAAGCTCTCGAGGATGCCGAGCAGCATCGCGCCGATCACCGTGCCAGGCAGGCTGCCGAGCCCGCCGAGCACACAGATCGCGAACACCCGGCCGATATACTCGCGCCCCACGGAAGGCTCGACCGGCTGGATGATGATCAGCAGCGCGCCGGCAACTGCCGCAGTGGCGATGGAAATGCCGAACGCGATGCGCTTGATGCGGATTGGCGAGGCCGCCATCAAGCGCAGCGCCAGCTGGTCCTGCGCCACCGCGGAGATCGCGCGCCCGAGGAACGTGCGTGACATGAACAGCTCCAGCGCGGCGAACAGGACCAGCGCGGCCACGCACGGCACGACCATGCGCAACGGGAAATCCATCACGCCGATGTGCCAGCTCGGGCCGATATAGGGAGCTTCCACGTAGCGGTAGTCGACGCCGAACACCAGGATCAGCATCACCTCGGTGACGAACAGCAGGCCGAAGAAGAACGAGAGACCGCGCAGCGCTTCCTGTCCGCGCCGTTCGAACGACTCGTAATAAATCTGATAGACGCCGGCGCCGAGCACGTAGAACGCCGGCAGCATGACGATGCTGATCAGGATCGGATCGAGGCCGAAACGGGAATTGACGATGTAGGCGATGTAGGAGCCGAGAATGATGAAGGCGGGATGCGCGATGTTGACGATGTCGAGGATGCCGAACGAGATCGAGACGCCGAGCGTGACCGCGGCATACAACCCGCCGAGCAGGATGCCGGCAATCAGCGCGTTGATCACCAGATCGAAGCTAAGGTCCAACAGCTCCCCCCACGGCAGCGCCTCGCCCGCTGTCGTCATTCCGGCCGAGCGACCCAGACGTAATCCGAGCAGCGAAAGCCGGAATCCAGTAACCACGAAGCATGTTTGTCTGCCAGCCCTGTCGAATCGCAGAGCCCGTGTTTACTGGTCCCCACTATCGGGGTCCCCAAAAATTTGCGAGCGAATTTTTGGGGCGCCCCTCGCGGGGACGACAATGAGGAGTTTACGCCGCCTGCTGGCGCACGTTTTGCGGCAGCGGCAGCGGCTTGTTGGCGCTCTGGAGAAACTCCACGGTCATGAAAACCATCTCCTCGTCGCCGAGGTTTTCCAGATCGTGGACCTTGAACTGCCCGGACCCATAGGTTTCGTGGCGAGTCTCGCCGGGCGCGTAGGTATATTCGACCGTCGTGCCGTCGTGCACGTGCTGGCGCCCGCGGCCGCCGCTCACTGCAGTCCAGAAGTAGTCGAGCACGTGGCGATGGAAACCGATGCGCTCGCCCGGCTGCAAGCGGATCATCCAGACGCGCGTGCGATCGCTCTCCGACAGCAGCACGCTGCCGACGCATGGGTTGGGCGCGTTCTTCTCCCGCTCGAATTCCGCGGCGATCTCCGGCGGCCAAGCCGAGCGCTTCGAGCTCTCCGCCTGCTTGTCCAACATCGTCAGTGCCATGGCAATTCCTCCGGGGTTCCACCCGATATATAGCAGTTTTGTTGGCCGGCAAACCGCGGGGTCGGGCAAATGCGCACCACAGCCAGGCAGCGCGCGCTGATCGTGGGCGGCTCGATGAGCGGCCTCCTCGCCGGGCTTCTGCTGCGGCGCGGCGGCTGGGCCGTCGAAATTTTCGAGCGCGTCGAGGGCGAGCTGGCCGGCCGTGGTGCAGGGATCGTCGCCCAGCCGGATCTGATCGAGACACTCGGGCGGCTTGGAATCGACACCAGCGATCTCGGCGTCGAAATCACCACGCGAAAAATTCTGGATCCATCAGGCGCCTTGATCTGCGCGCTCGCATGTCCGCAAGTCCTCACGGCCTGGGAGCGGGTTTATCGCGCGCTGCGCGACGCATTTCCGCCGCCGCACTACCATCGGGGCAGGGGCGTTCTCCGTTTCGACCAGACCGAAGATTCGGTGATCGCGCATTTCACCGATGGCGGCAGCGGCCAAGCCGAACTGCTCGTCGGCGCCGACGGGCTGCGCTCCACGATCCGGCAGCAATGCCTTCCCGAGCTCGCCCCGCAATATGCCGGCTACGTCGCCTGGCGCGCGCTTATTTCCGAGGCGGCATTTCCCGACGCCATCCACCGCGAGCTGTTCGATGCGATGACCTTCTGCCTGCCGCCGGGCGAGCAGTTTCTCGGCTATCCGGTCGCCGGACCGGACAACGATCTGCGCCCCGGCCATCGCCGCTACAACGTTGTGTGGTACCGGCCCGCGGAGGAGAACACCGAGCTCAAGCGCCTGCTCACCGACGCAACCGGTGCGCTGCATGCGATCTCGATTCCGCCGCCGCTGATCCGGCCGGAAGTGATTGTGGAGATGCGCGCGGCCGCCGAGCGCCTGCTCGCGCCACAGTTCCGCGCAGTGGTGCGAATGATCGAAGAGCCGATCCTGCAGCCGATCTATGACCTCGAAGCGCCGCGCCTGGCGTTCGGCCGCGTCGCGATCATCGGCGACGCCGCCTTCGTCGCGCGGCCGCATGTCGCCGCCGGCGTCGCCAAGGCCGCCGACGATGCCGCGGCTTTGGTCGCGGCGCTCGTCGCGGATGCCGTCGCGCCGGCGCTGCGGCGCTTCGAGGCGGCGCGGCTACCGGTCGGGCGGCGCATCATCGAGCGCGCGCGCCATCTCGGCGCTTATCTGCAGGCGACGCAGACCGCTGCCGAGCGCGCCCGCTCGCGCCGCCACGGCATTCCCGAGGCGGTGCTGGCCGAGACGGCGGTGCTGGATTTCTTGCGGGAGTGACGCAACCCGGATTTCGCTCCGCTCAATCCGGGCTACGTCTGCGGCGCTTCACCCCAGCCATCGCTTCGAGCACCGCACAGACCGCGGCGGTGTCGTGCTCGGAATGGCCGGCGCGCATCGCCTTCTGGTAAATCGGCGCGCTCGCGTCGAACATCGGCGTCGGGCAGGAAAGCGTGCGCGCGAATTCGCCGATCACCGCCATGTCCTTCTGCCAGATCGATATCTTCATCGTGGGATCGTCGTAGCGGTCATTCACCATCATCGGCGCGCGCAGCTCGAACACGCGCGAATTGGCGGCGCCGGATTTGACCATCTCGAACACCGTACGTGCATCGAGCCCGGCTTTCAGTCCCAGCACCATCGCTTCGGCGCTGGCGACATTGTTGATCGCGACCAACAGATTGGCGACGAATTTCATGCGGCTGCCGTTGCCGAATTTGCCGAGATCGTGAACCGCGCGGGAAAAGCCGGCGAACAGCGGCCGCAGCTTGCGGATCGCTTGGCTGTCGCCGCTCGCATAGATCACGAGATCCTTGACTTTCGCCTGTGAGCCGGTGCCGCTCACCGGGCAATCGAGCATGACGTGACCCGCTTTGCGCAGCGCGCGCTCCGCCGCAAGCTTGTCATCGATCCGGAACGTGCTCATCTCGACGATGACCCGGCGCGGCAGCCGTGCCCGCGCGATCGCCTTCACTGTCGCATCGAGCGCCCCGGGTTTGGGCAGGCTGGTGACGATGGTCGGCGCGGCGGTGGCAAGCGTCGCAACATCGGGCACGATCTCGACCCCGGCGCGCGCCAGCGCGCGGCGGCGCGTGCGATCGACGTCGTAGCCGATGACGCGCCAGCCGGCGGCGTTGAGATTGCGCGCAAACGCCCCGCCCATGATGCCGAGACCGACGATGCCGACCTTGCCCTTGGCCATCGCTCGCCCTCCATTCGTTCCCGCGCGACGTCTTGTGAAGAAAACCGGACCCCTCATGCTTCGAGACGCGCACTTCGTGCGCTCCTCAGCATGAGGCCGCGCGCGACGCTACACAGCGGCCGGCAGCTCATTCAAGCTGAATGTCGCAACCGGCGTGCCTTTCTCGCGCGTGGATAATCCCGTATCGTCCTGCGCGCGATCGGAAGGGAGGCATCGGCAATGCAGATTGGAGTTGCCGGAATCGGCAAAATGGGCGCGGCGATCGTGCCGAGGTTGATCGAAGTGGGACACACCGTCACCGTCTGGAATCGCAGCGCCGACAAGCTCAAGCCGGTCACCGATGCCGGCGCGGCGGTCGCCACCACGCCGCGCGAGCTGGCGCAGCGCGTCGAGGCCGTGATCACCATGCTCACCGATGCCGCTGCGATCGAGGCGGTCTACAACGGGGCGAACGGGCTGCTCAGCGGCGATGCGCGCGGCAAATTGTTCATCGAGATGAGCACGGTGCGGCCGGAGACCGAGATCGCGCTTGCCGAGAAGGTTCGTGGCAAAGGCGCCGCCTTCGTCGAATGCCCGGTCGGCGGCTCGACCGGCCCGGCGCGGGAGGGGAAACTGATCGGCTTGATGGGCGCCGAGCCCGCCGACGCGGAGCGCGCCAGGCCCATTCTCGAGCAGCTGTGCCGGCGATTGGAACATTGCGGGCCGGTGGGCTCGGGATCGGTAATGAAGCTCACCATCAACATGCCACTGATGATCTACTGGCAGGCGCTGGGCGAGGCGCTCGCGCTCTGCCGTCCGCTCGGGCTCGATCCCGAGCGCGTGCTCAATCTCCTCGCCGACACGTCGGGCGGCGCCAACGTCCTCAAGGTGCGCGGACCGGTGGTCGCCAAGCGGCTCAAGGGTGCCGACACCGGTCCGGTGACATTCGCCCTCGACAACGGCATCAAGGATTTGCGCACCATGCTGGCGGAAGGAAATGCGCGCGGCATCGCGCTGCCGTTGGTCGAGAAAACGCTGGCCTGCATGGAAGAGGCGAGCCGCGCCGGTCACGGCGGGGAGGAAAATTCCCTGCACGCGGCGTACTGGGCGACCCGCGGCAAGCGCTGATCCAATTTATTTCGCAAAATCGGGAGCCATCATGTCAGTCGTTACGCTTTCCCAGGCTTCGACGATCGTTGACGCGGCACTGAAGAAGGGCCGAGAGACCAATTGCGCGCCGCTCACCGTGGCCGTGCTGGACGCCGGCGGCCATCTGGTCGCGTTCAAACGCGAGGACAAATCGGGCCTGCTGCGCTTCGACATCGCGTTTGGCAAGGCCTGGGGCGCGCTCGGCATGGGGTTCGGCTCGCGCACCTTGGCGGCGCGCGCGGGGAAGACGCCGCAGTTCTTCACGATGCTCGCGGCCGCGAGCGATGGCCGCATGGTCACCAATCCCGGCGGCGTGCTGATCCGCAATGCGGCCGGCGACATCATCGGCGCGGTGGGAATTTCGGGCGATACCTCGGATCGCGACGAAGCCTGCGCGATCGCCGGCATCGAAGCGACGGGCCTCAAAGCCGATCCCGGCCAGGACGCGAACTGATCTCGGCCGCGCGGGCGACAAGCGCTTCCGGAGTTCAGCTTCTGCGGCCGTTGCGGCCGCCTCGCCGCCGCTTGCGGCCGTTCGCTGCCTTGGGCGCCGCCAGCGCGCGATCCCAGATCGCACGAATACTAGGACACAGCCGGACAGCGCACGACAAGCTGTCCACAGAATTCCCGTTGATTCTATTGCCGAACTGTCGCTTGTTCGGCACTGTCTCGGACACGGGGTAGCACTCGCAGACAGGCCGCTTTTGCTACCCCTATTAGCCCGGGGTAACCGACATGGCGAAGGTTCTCACTGCAAAATCCATCGAGAACCTGCGGCCGGGCGCTGTCCGGCGCGAGATCGCCGACGGCGGCTGCCGGGGCCTTTATTTCATCATCCAGCCAAGCGGCGTGCGCAGCTGGGCGTGTCGTTACCGTGTCAACGGCCGGTCGCAGAAGCTCACGCTTGGCGCATTCCCGACCATCGGGCTGCCGCAGGCTCGCCGAATGGCTGCGGCCGCACTGGAACACCTGGCAACGGGCGGCGACCCTGCCGCCGACAAGCGCCGTTCCAAAGCCAACGCCCTTGAGCGCAGCCGCGACACCGTCGAGCGGCTGGCGGCACAGTTCATCGAGGAGCACGCCAAGCGCAAAACCCGCCTCTCTTCGTGGAGGGCAGCCGAGCGCACGCTTCTGCGGGAAGCGGCGCCGGCATGGCGCGGCCGGCTCGTGTCAGATATTAGCCGGCGCGACATGATCGAGCTGATCGGATCGATTGCTCGCACCCGACCAATCCAGGCTAACCGCGCGCTTGCCCACTTGAGCCGATTCTTCCGCTGGCTCGTCGCCCGCGACGTCATCACCGGCTCGCCCTGCATCGGCGTCGAACGGCCGGGAAAAGAGACCATCCGAGAACGTGTTCTATCCGATGACGAGGTCAGTCGGTTCTGGAATGCCACGCCGCAACTGCCGGCGCCGTTTGGAGACATCTACCGCCTGCTGCTGTTGACCGGAGCACGCAAGCAAGAAATTGGCGATATGGCTTGGCGCGAACTCGACCTAGCCAAGCGGATTTGGACGCTTCCAGGAGAGCGCTCCAAAAACCGGCTGCCCAATATGCTGCCGCTCGGGCCGCTGGCCTGGTCGCTGATCGAAGCGCAGCCGCGCAGCGACAATTCCGATTTTGTCTTTGGTAAACTCCGCGACCGATTTCCCCCAGTGAAGCTAAAGCTCGACGGGATCATAAAGCCCGACGCGCCGTGGGTTAACCACGACCTAAGACGCACCGCACGTTCGCTACTATCCCGCGCCCGCGTTGCGTCGGACATTGCTGAGCTGATGCTGGGCCACCTGCTGCCTGGTATGCGGCGGGTCTATGACCGGCACAAATACCTCGATGAGAAGCGCTCCGGGTTCACCGCGCTCGAGCGCGAGATCGATTTGATACTGAACCCGCCTAGCGCTGATGTCGTGCAGCTGCGGCGCTGATCATGCGCGCGGTTATTCAAGACAATTCAGT
>Ga0306925_10000160_pt1 | contig 40221 bp, 44 predicted proteins | sample flu12Cox44000176_FD_203755 | JGI IMG/M metagenome (GOLD analysis project Ga0306925, IMG submission 203755) | Lab enrichment of tropical soil microbial communities from Luquillo Experimental Forest, Puerto Rico - flux8day.12C.oxic.44.000.176 (v2)... | ecosystem: Environmental > Terrestrial >... | reverse complement strand
GACAGGCTGACGCACCGGATCGCCTCAGTTGGGCGAACCCGATTGGCGCCCCGGACCCGATTGGCGCTTGCCAGCCCGGACCCGTTGGGGGATTGTTGAGCGCCTCCCTTTGGGAGCCTGGCCAATGACCCGGAAGGCTTTGGAACTCGCGGAACCCGACTGCGGTTAAGCTCTGGTTCCAACGATTAGCGAACGATTTCAACGAGTTAGAGCCCGTGGAACCCGTGGAACCCGTGGAACCCATGTGCAGCCTCGGGTGCGCATGCCCGCGCGCGCGCACATCATGTGTGCGAGGGTTCCACGGGTTCCACGGGTTCCAATGATCTCAAGTGACTGAAATCCTTAAAGAAGGTTAGAGCTCAAAATGGAACCCGTGGAACCCGTGGAACCAGAGCTGAGCCATAGGCGTTCCCGGTCCGTTCCTATGCCGTCGGGGCGGCGAATAAGATAAGCTGCGGAAATGGCTGACGAACTGGCGGCCGCGCCGCTGGACGGCGAAACCCTGGAGATTCGCCCCCCGGCGGAGCGTCGGGCGGGTCCCGGGCGGCCCGTGGGCGCGCGAAACAAGCGCTCGCAGGATCTGGCGCGCTACATCGAGCACGCCTACGGCGGGATGACGCCTGGCCAGCAGTCGGCGGCCGTGGCGCTGATCTCGCCTGACGACGTCGCGGCCGCGCCTGGCGATGCGCAGCAGCTGGGGCTCATCGATCTCGGGCTCGACCCGGTCACGCTGGCGATGGCGGTGAAGGCGAAGCGACTGGCCAAGGCCCTCGGGTGCGAGCCGTTCGAGGCTTGGGCGCTGATGGCGCGGGAACGGGACGGGTTGATGAAATACGTTCACCAAGTGCGGCCGCCGGCGAGAGAGAGCGGCGCGGCGCCCGCGACGGTCTACCTGGTGCCGGAGGGCCAGCTGATCGACGCGCCGCTCGGGCAGCTGCCCGGCGACGAGCAAGACCCTGATTTTCCAGAGCTTTTCCAATCCGCGGGCGGCGCTGGTCCCACAGTCGACGTCCCACGGCGCGAGGAAAGCTGAGCGAGATCAGGGGCTTAAGTCTCGGCGCGACATAATTCGGAATCAGATGGTCGCGAGACTCGGGGCGCGCGCGCGCGAGCGCGCGGCGCGGATCGGGGGCGCGCCACGCGTGCTCTGCGCAGCTGCTCTGCGCGAGCGCGCCCGATCGCACGCGGGCGCCCACCCCCTCCCTCGCGCGCGCGCCCCCTGACTGTCGGGCTCCTACCGTCGGCTTCGCATGAATCGAGCTGTGGCTCAGCTTGGGGGTGGTCCGACACGGGGTTTCGGTGTGATCGGGTGGGGGTGTGGGTGACCCCTCCGCAAATGGCGGCGTGGACGTTCGCGCCTGGACCTTCGCCGGTCCCGTCGAGCGCGCTTACGAGCTGTGCCGCGCGCCGGTGAACATGATCGTAGGCCCCACGGGTGGGGGGAAGACGACCGGCTCAGCCAGGCGGTGTCTGCGCGTCGCGCGCTGGCAGGAGCCTAGTCCGCGCGACGGAATCCGCAAGGCCCGGATCGTGGTCGTCTGCCCGACCTACCGGCGGGCCTGGGACACCGTGATGCCGAGTTACTTCAAGGTGTTTCGAGCCTCGATCGGGGAGTTCCGGGGATCGCGGGGCGACCCGGCCGACCACATTTTCGACGCGATCCTCAACATCGACGGCACGGCCTCGCGCGTTCACGTCGAGGTGCTGTTCCGAGCGGTGAACGATCTCGACATCGAGGAGTTCTTTCGCGGCTTCGAGTTCACCGCCGCGTGGCTGCCCGAGGCGGACACCAACGGCGACCTCGACGCGATCCTCTCGATGGGCTCGAACCGGGCCGGGCGCTACCCGGAGCCCGAGGACCGGCCTGACGAGGCCGAGGTGTCGCCCTATCGCGGGATCTGGGGCGACGCCAACGCGCCGATGATCGGCACCCCGTTCTACCGGCGTTTCTATCAAAGGCTGATGCCGACCGGCAAAGCGGCGCCGACGACCGATCGGATGTGGGTGCAGCCAGGCGGGCGCAGCGCCAACGCCGAGAACATGGCCAATCTGAGGAAGCTCGACCCGAACTACTACGGCGCGATGGCCGCCCAGCTCGACACCTACGACGAGCGGCGACTGATCGACAATCGGCCGGGGTATGGGCGCCACGGGCAGCCGGTGCATCCGAATTTCGACGACGTGATCCACGTCGCGAACCAGGAGATCGCGATCGACCCCTACTCGGACCTGGTGGTGAGCGTCGACTGCGGTTCGGGGGCGCTGATCCCGGGCGCGACGTTCGAGCAGCGGCGCTATTCGGGCCAGTGGTGCTACCTCGAAGAGGTGTTCGTGCGCGAAGGGCAGATGAGCCTGCAGGAGCTGGGCGGGCGGATCCGCCAGGTCGCGGAAAGCCCCAAGTACGCGAAAGCGAAAGGGGCGGTGATCTGCGTCGACCCGGCGGCCGCCTCGCGCTCGCCGCAAACCGAATACTCGGACGCGCAAGCGCTGCAGCAGTACGCGGGGATCGAGGTGTTGCTGGCGCCGACCAACAATCCGAAGTTTCGGCGGGGCGCGCTCGACAAGCTGTTCCTGGGCCGGGTGAGCGGCGATCCGCGCTCGCCCCTGATCCTGATCGATGCGGCCTGCCAAGGGCTGATCGAAGGACTGGCGGGGGGCTTCCACTACCCGAGGCGGGCGGGCCAGGTCGCGCCGTCGCCGGCGAAGAATCGCTACTCGCACATCTGCGAGGCGGCCGAGTACGGACCGCTGACGATCGACGGCATGGACGCCCATGAAGGGCGCCTGATCCGACCGGCGTTCGCGGGCGGCGAGGATGAGGTGCGCGTCGTGCTGCCCTAGCGGCGGAACGGCTCGTGAACGGACGGTTACGCAGCCTAACGCTGCGGGTTGGAACGGACGGAGAACAGCGATGGCCGGCCTCTTCAATCCGCCGAAGCTGGACACCCCGCCGACGCCGAACCCCTATGATACGCAGAACCGGCTGGCGGACCAGCTCACCCGGCGCCTGCAGAGCGGGGGGACGCAAGGCGACACCCTCTCAGGGACGGGCGCGGGGCGCGGCCTGGGGCTGCCGCTCGGGGGCCAGGGCTCGACCATGCCCGGCGTGCCCGGGGGCACTGGCGGGCTCTTCTCGGGGCTCTCGACACGCACGGGGCTCGCGCAATGAGGTTTCGACGGCGGATAGCCGATGGGCGGTCTGGTACGGCTCGCAAGGCCCCCAGCGCCGGTAGCGGTCGAGGCTCGGGGCCTCGCGGAGCGCAGCTCGCCGCCCAACCCCGCCCTGCAATGCAGGGATTGGTGGTGCGCTGAATGGCCGACGTCGAGACCACGGAGCGCAGGCCAGACAATGAGCGCGCCGAGGGCGAAAGGCCCAAGGCGCCGGCGGTGCGGCGGGGCCCGAACCGGGTCGATGAGTACTTGCGGTATTACTACTCGCTGCGGGCGACGCGCGCCTACTACGACCGGCGCTGGCAGCTCTGCAGCGACTACATCCTGGCGCGGCGGGACTTCACGGTCGCGACCCGGCCGGACATGCTGCGCCCGCACCGGATCACCTCGCAGGTGGCGACGCAGGCCAATGCGCGCGCGGCGGCGTTCGTGCTCGCTTACCTGATCGACCCGACCCGGCCGAACCTGCTTCCCAACGTCAAGCGCGGGCTGGCGATGAGCGGGCGCGCGACGGACCTCGACCAGGAGTCGATCGACTACGTGAACGACGTCGCCTGGTCGATCTTCGATCGGATGATGCTGCCCCGGGCGCGGCTGATGCTGGCGCTCAACTCGATCCTGCAGGAGTTCTGCTGCTTCGGCTGCGGCGTCATCTGGACCGGCCGCCGGCGGGGCTTCGGTCCGTACTACCAGGCGCGGCCGTTGCAGAACTGCTGGTGGAGCGAGAACGAGCAGGGCGAGGTGGACACGCTCTACTTCCGCCAGCTGCTCTCGGTGTGGCGGATCTGTCAGCGGTGGGGCAAGGCGAACGGGCTGCCGGGCTGGGAGGACGTGCTGACCAGCGTCAAGAACCACGACGATCTGCAGATGAGCCCAGTAATCACCGTCGTACAGCCAAGACAAGGCGGGCGCCCGGGCGCGGTCGGACTTGCGAAACCTTTCGAGTACGTGGTGATCGCCGAGGAAAAGAAGGCGATCCTGGACGAGAGCGGGTTCGATTCGTTCCCGTATTCTGTCTTCCGCTACAACAATTTCCCCGGCCACGCCTATGCGGAGGGCATGGGCGTCTCGGTGCTGGCCGAGGTGATGGTGCTCAACAACCTGCAGATGGCGGTGGAGGACATCGTGCAGCAACGGGCGCTGCCGCCGCTCGCCTGGCCGGTGCGCATGTTCCCCAAGCCGCTCGATCGGCGCCCGGGCGCGCCCAACGCCTACAATCCGGCCGGGCTCGGGATCCAGAGCGCCAAGGATGCGATCCTCAAGCTCGATCTCACCGGCGATCCGGGGCCGGCGCTGGAGCACATCAAGTACCTGACCGAGGTGATCGAGCGCGGCTACTTCGTGGACTGGATGAACCTGCGCGAGAGCGGGGACATGACGGCCGAGGAGGTGACCGAGCGGCGCGACATCCGGTTGCGCGGGATGGCCTCGATCGTCTCGAACTGCGAAATGCCGATGACGACGCTCGGCGACCGGACGCTCGATGGGCTGAAGGAAGAGCGGATGCTGGGGACGCCGCCGGCTGGCGTCGCCGGCGCGCTGGTCGACTGGGAGTACGCGGGCCCGCTCGCCATCGCCCAGCTGCGGGGCAACGTGCAGGGGCTGCTGCAGCTGATCCAGGCGCGGGGCCTGGTCGCCGGGCAAGACCCGGCCGCCGCGCAAGCGATCGACCTGGAGAACACCCTGCGCGCGATCCACACCGGATTGGGCGCGCCTCCGGGCACCGCCGCCAGCTCGCAAAAGGTGCAGGCGTTCCGCCAGCAGCAGGCGGCGCAGCAGGAGCAGATGGCCAACGCGGCGAAGATGAAGGCGGTCGCCGACGCGGCCAAATCGGGCGGCGCGGCGGCGTCGAACCTCGCGGACGCACACGCGACGCTGGCCGGCGTCGGCGGTCCTGGCGGCCCCGGGGGACCAGCTCCGCCGCCGGCGGGGCCTGGCGGGACCGCGCCGTTCGCGCCGACGAATCCGCTGGCCTCGCAGGTGGCTGCCGGTTGACAACACAACCGGAAGCATTTTCTTTGTCGGCGAGGGGGGTGCGGCGCCTGGCTGAGAAGGGGCTGCGCGGATGAGCGAGCAGACGTTGACGGCGACGTGGCTGAGCGTTGGGCGCAAGCCCGAACACCCCGCCGATCCCAAGTACCCGCACGGGGTCGATCTCGACCTTGGCCGCCGGCCGGCCTGCGCGGTCGATCTGCCCTATCCGGCCCCGGAGGTGGGCGTCTGGCTGGTCGAGTGCGCGGCCTGCGGCGGCAAGTTCGCGATCACAGCGGCCGGGCGCGCGGACGATCCGCGCTCGGCGCGCGTACCCTGCAAGACGAGGGAAGCAAATGGCGCAGCGACCATCGGCTGAGACTCGAGACGCGCACGGGCGCGCGCGAAAGGCGCGGCGGGAGTTCCTGGCGGAGATCTCGCGCAACCTCGCGGACGCGGGTCGGCCGATCGAGGCCGGCTGGGTGATGTTCCAGGCGCTCGCGATCAAGGGCGATGCGACGCCGCAGGCCTTGGGCGAAATGCGGGTGGCGTTCTTTTCGGGGGCGATGCACCTCTTCGAGGGGATCCTCGAAATCCTCGACGAGGGCGTGGAGGCGACCAACGAGCGCTACCTCGGGCGGATGATGGTGGTCACCAAGGAGCTGACCGAGTTCGGCGACGAGCTGCGGGCGAAGGACTCCGGAGAGCTGAATTGAGCGCGCCCGATCCGCGCTCGGCCGATCCTGGGCCGGTCGAGCCGCAGTTTGTCGAACTGATGAACGGGCTCGCGGCAGGTCTCGATGACTTGTTTAATGGCGAGAATTGCCCGGAGGACGAGAAGAAGGTCGGGTTCTTCTTGACGTGCTTCAACATGGGGGAGGCGGGCCGCTTCAATTACATCAGCAACTGCAACAAGCTCGATGTGCGCGCGATGCTGAAGGAGATCGTCGCGCGGATCGAAGCACGGATGGGCGCGGAAGGACGGGCGTGAACACCGGGCTACAGGATGGTCGGCCGGCTATGAGCGACGTCGGCCCGGCGATCGACGTCCCGCACCTCTTGGCGCAGGTGCGCGCGGGCGACGAAGGGGCGATGAAACGGGCCTACGCGATGGTGTTCGGCTCGGAGCTGGGCAAGCTCGTGCTGCTGCACCATGCGCTCGCCTGCGGGGTGGGCCGGCGGTTCGGGTGCGACGCGAGCGACGCCCAGCTACGCTACTCGGCGGGCATGATGGATAGCGCGATCCAGCTCGCCAACGATGCCGGCTACGACGAGGCCGCGCTGGCGGCGGGCGCGCTGCTGACACAGGAGCTAGCCGATGAGCGAAACCCACACGACGACGAGTTCGGAACCATCCTCCCCGCCGCCGCCCGCGCCGGCGTCATCGACGCCGACGACCTCTGAGGCGAGCGGCGGAACGGCGCCGGCGTTTTGGGAGTCGTTCGCCGACAAGAGCCTCGCGAGCGAGCGGTCGATCACGCGCTACGCGTCGGCCGAGGACATGGCCAAGGGCTACCTCAACCTCGAAAAGTCCCTGGGACTGCCGCCGGAGCGACGGATCGACCTTCCGGAGGACATGAACAACGCCGAGCAGATGCGGGGCGTCTGGACCAAGCTGGGCCTCCCCGAGAAGCCCGAAGGCTACGCGTTGAAGCTCGGCGACGGGGCCTCGGAGAGCGACAACCAGATGCTCGGCAAGTACGTCGCCCAGGCGCACAAGGTCGGGCTGCCGACCGCGCAGGCGCGCGCGATGCTCGAATGGTGGGTGGGCGAGAACGCGGCCGCGCAGCAGGCGGGGGCGGCGGCGCTCGTCGAGCGCAAGGCGAATGGCGAACAGGCGCTGCGCCAGGCTTGGGGCGGCGCCTACGATGCGCGGATCCGCGAAGCGACCAACCTGCTCGCCCGCTACGACCCGAAGGGCGAGACCGGGCTGACGGGCGAGACGTTGACCACCTTTCCGGCCTGGACGGCGATGCTGATCCGGATGAGCGATCGGATGGCGGAGCCCGAGGGGGAGATCCGGGGCGAGCCTCCGGGCGAGGAGCGGCCGCTGACGCCGGGCCAGGCGCAAGCGCTGATCAACGAGTTCAACCTCGACCAGGCCAAGCAGCAGGCGCTGCACGACGAGCACCACCCGGGACACAAGGCCGTGGTCGAAGAGCGGCGCAAGCTGCTGGAGGCGGCGCACCCGAGGCCGGCGGGCCCGGCGGCGCGATGAGGGCGCATAGGCCCGGGCCGGATCGGGAGACGCTGGAGCAGCATCTGCGGGAAGCGAACGCGCTGGTGGAACAAGTCAAGCCGTTATTCGCGCACCAACGGCCGGACGTCTGCGGCGCGGCGCTCTGCGAACTGACCGCGATGTGGCTCGCCGGGTACGTGGCGCCCGGGAGCCAGCGGGCGACCGAGAAAGTGCGCGCGGACATGCTGCAGCGCCAGATGCTGACGGTGAAACGCCTGACGCCCGTCATCGCCCAGGCGATCGGAACCGACGCGCTCGCGAAACAGCAGCCCTCTTGACGTCGCGGCGCGGATGTGCGCGCCATCTGGTCCCCTTTTCCTTGCTGGGAAAGGACCCACCCCGTCGCCGGGGACTCGCTCAGCCGATCCGGAGCGGGGTGGGCGCCCAGGGGCGTTAAGCCAGGCTCGCGTCCGGACTCGAAGCCGGGGACCGCTGCCGATCGAACCCGCTCACTTCGATCGACAGGTGTCCTATGGCCGATCCGACCGGCGCAACTGCCCAGTCTCTTTACGTCCCGGGGTTTCGGGCCAACCTCAACCTCTTGCCCCAACAGACCCGCTCGCGACTGCTCGCAGCCGTCGACAGCGATCTCGCCTACGACACCCCCGGGCAGTACTTCAACGCCGACGACGTCGGGACCAGCGATCCCCAGCTCGTCACCACCCGCGTCCCCGACAGCCCCTCCGGGTTCGTGGATATGTACCGGCGTTTCGGAAGCTTCCTGCCCTACGCCGATGGTCGTTTCATCGACAACGAGGACCTGGTCCGCCAGCTGGAGGACCCGACGTCGAAGGTGATGCAGTCGATGCTGGCTGGCCTCGGGCGAAACCGCGACGTGGTGATTATCGGGGCCGGCGGGGTGGGTGGGCTCCTCGGGACCTACCAGTACCAGAACACGGCGGGGGCCTACGCCACGGGCCCGGCCAACGCCAACGTGATCGCCTCGAACAACGCCTTCCAGCACGAGGACGAGACGATCGCCAACACCGAGGGCGGGGACGGCGCCTACGGGCTCACGATCGGCAAGCTGATCCTCGCCAAGATGCAGCTCGACAACGCCGAAATCGATGAGCCCTACCCGGGCGACAAGCCATCGGACTACCACATCGCGGTGACCGCGACGCAGCTCGGCAACCTGCTGCAGTCGGTCCCGGCGACGAACAGCTTCTACAACGACATTCAAGGGCTGATCGCCGGGACGCTCGAATACTTCCTGGGCTTCCACTTTCACCGGCTGCCGGCGAACGCGCAGTTCAATCCGCTGCCGAAGACCGGGTACACGCGCAGCTGCCCGGCGTGGGCCAGGCGCGCGGTGGTCTACCGGGGCCGCACGATCATCCCCGAGGAGGTGGTCAAGCGGGCCGACAAGTCGTTCCGCTGGTACGCCTACTATGAGTTCAACCACGGCTGCGTGCGCCGTTACGACGGCGGCGTGGTCAGCGTAAACTGCTCGACGGTCGACCAAACCGCTTTCACCTGAGAGGTGGGCGATGGCGCGGACGCCGCGAACGGCAAATGATCCGCCAGCCCCGGCGCCGCGCGCGACGCCGGCGGCGCCGGCCGGGCTGACGGTCGGGGCGGTCACGTCGGGGTCAGTGGCGCTGAGCTGGACGCCCAACGTCGCGGGCGACAACGTCACGGCCTATCAGGTCTGGCGGGCGCCCGGATCGGGCGCGGCGTTCGGGTCGGCGACGCAGATCGCGCTCCATTCGGGTTCGACGATCTACACCGACTACACGGTCGCCCCGAGCACCAGCTACACCTACTTCCTGGTGGCGGTGAACGCATCGGGGTCATCGGCGGCCTCGACGGGAGTCAATGCGACGACGCCGGCGGCGCCCGCGAAGCTCTACGGCGCGTTGGTGGGGGCGCCTGCCCACGCACAGCTCGTGACTGGCGTGCCGACCGTCCAGTCGTACTACAAGGACGCGTCGGACCAGGTGCTCTGGCGCGACACGGTCGCGACGAGCGGCAACCTCATCGGCGATCAAATCTCGCTCGGGTTTTTCTTCGCCAACGATTTCATCGACCAGGGCAAGAGCCTGATTTGGTTCGGCGCGCTAGGAGCTGGCTGCACTCTCAACATCGGGGATGCGAACTACCCGACGGCGCTGGCGGCGGGTCTGTCGGTCGCGGCGGCGGGCCAGGCGCAGCTCGCGCCGCTCTTCGCGCCCAACTGGATGGGTCAGGCGCTCTGGCAGCGGCTCGGCTACGCGTTCGATCCGGGCGGGGCGATCGAGCTGCTCGCGACCTTCGCGGGCGCGAACCCGGCGAATGGGTCACTGTCCTGGCAGGTGACGGGGCGGGCGATTCCGCTAGGGCTTCCACGCGCGGCGGGGTTGCCGCCGGTGTCGCCGCCGGTGGCGCCGAGCGCCCCGGCGCGGCCGACGGGGGTGAACACGAGCGCGGTGACCTCCGCGTCGGTGACGGTGAATTGGCTGGCGAACGCGCCGGCCGACAACGTGACAGCCTACCAGGTCTGGCGCGGGGCCGGGACAGGCGCCGCTTTCGGCTCGGCGAGCCAGATCCATTCGGGGGGCTCGACGCCGACCAACTACACGGACGGCACGGTCGCGGCGAGCACGGGTTACACCTACTTCGTGGTGGCGGTGAACGCGGTTGGGTCATCGGCGCCCTCGACGGGCGTCAATGTGACGACGCCGGCGGCCTCGGGGGCGGCGCCGGCGCGGCCGAGCGGGGTGGCGACGGGGGGAATGACCTCCTCGTCGGTGACGGTGAGTTGGGCGGCGAACGCGCCGGCCGACAACGTGACAGCCTACCAGGTGTGGCGCGCGCCGGGGACGGGCGCCGCTTTCGGCTCGGCGAGCCAGATCCATTCGGGGGGCTCGACGCCGACCAACTACACGGACGGCACGGTCACGGCGAGCACGGGTTACACCTACTTCGTGGTGGCGGTGAACGCGGTTGGGTCATCGCCGGCCTCGATCGGGGCGAGCGTGACGACGCCTGCTGCTACATCCTATCCGGCCTCCGTCGTGGCGACCTCGACCCAGGCGACCTTCGACCTTCCCGGCAGATGCGGCGCCGGACCCTCGGGCGGCCAGCCGGCGCTTGCCTACACGCCCGCCACGATCCCGAGCCCGCCGGCCGGTTGGGTGATCGGAACCGGCGCCTATAACCAAACCTTTTTCGCCAACACAACCACCGGCTCAGTCTCCGATGTCGACTTCTCCGGCTTCACGCTCGATTGCGACGGCACGACAACCGGCGGCGTGCTGACGCTGACCTTCAACAATTGCCTCTTTCGGATCACCGCCGCCAACAACCAAGCTGACCTTCTTATCAACGTCGGCAGCTTCTACGACGGCGCGCAGGTCGTATTCAATAATTGCACCTTCGACGGCGGCGCAACGCCGGGCTTCACTGTGCCCTATTCCGGTAATTACGCGATACAGCTCAACAACAAGATCGCCCCGGCCGTCCCGCTCTCCAAGGCGACGTTCCGTAATTGCGTATTTCAGAATTGCCCTTATTCCTGCATACAGATCAATGTCCCATCCGATATTCAAAATTGCATCTTCGGCCCGGTCAGCTTGCAGGCTCCAACCACGTCGTATCACACCGACCTGTGGTTTGCGCACGGCTTCGGACCGCACATCTTCTCGGGTAATCTGATCGACTTCACCATGCCGTCTCAAAGCGGCATTGCGACGATTATCGTCGGGTGCGAACTGGTCTTTTTCGACGCGGCCAGCAATGTCAATTACGTGATGACCACCGATCACAACATCATGCGCGGGCTCGCGAGCTACGAAGCGGCCGGCGGTGGGTCGACTGGCGTCGCTTGGATTTGGGCCGGGAGTGCGGGCACGACGACGCCAACGGTCACGCTCAACGCTTCCAATAACGCCAGCCAAGCCTCTTTCTACGTTCCCGGCCAGCCCTACTATCAATTCAGCGGCGCGGTTACTTTCAACAACACCAACAACCGCGACTATGACAGCAACGCGATAATCCCATGACCCCTCGCCAAGGAGAGGAAGATGGCTGCTAAGCTCTACGGCACGTTGGTCGGTCAACCGTACCAGAACATTGTGGCGACGGGATTCGGGATGATTCCGAACCGCTACAAGGATGGCACGGACCAGGTGCTCTGGCGGGACACGGTCGCGCTCAACGGGAACCTGATCGGCGATCAGATCTCGCTCGCGATCCTGAAGTCGAGCGCCTACATCGATCAGGGCAATTCGTTCCTGTGGTTCGGCGCGTGCGGGACGGGCTGCACGATCAACATCGGGGACGTGAACCATGCCAATGCGCTGGGCGCGGCGCTCTCGGTGGCGGCGGCGGGCTCAGCCTCGATCGAGCCGGCCTTCGTGCCGGGCTGGATCGCTTATCCGCTCTGGCAGCGGCTCGGGTATGCGTCCGATCCGGGCGGGAACCTGGAGCTGTTGGCGACCTTCGCCGGCGCGAACCCGGCGAACGTGAACATGAGCTGGCAGATTTGCGGGCGCAACAGCTAAAGAGCGGGGCGCGGCGATGCTGGACGGCAAGATCGACGCGATGAACGTCGCGCTGACGCAGCTCGGCAAGCTGCCGGTCACCGACCTCAACGAGCAGTCGTTGCGGGCGTCGAGCGCGGCGACGAAGCTCCTGCCGCTCCTGGATCATGCGCGCGACCGGATACTCGAACGGCAGGGGTGGCTCTGCGCGATGAACTACACGGTGCTGAACCCGGCGACGGATGCGCAGATCGAGGCGGACGGGTGCTGGGCGTTTCCGACCTACTACGAGCTGCCAGGGGATTGCGTGAAGGTCTGGGAGGTGCGCACGCCGACGCTGATTCAGCCGTTCTGGGGCGAGATCGATTGGATCGCGTTCTCGCAGCTCGGGCCGCCGATCATCGAGGGCGAAGCCTGGCAGGTGACCAGCATCGATTTCCCGGACGGGTCGACGAAGCGGATCATCCGCACCGACCTGCTGACGCAGCTGGCGATCTCCTACACGCGGCGCTGTAACTGGTCGGCGTTCCCGCGTGTGTTGTTGGACGCGATCGGGTTCGAGACGGCCGCGCTCGGCTGCTACACGGTGACCGCAGACCAGCAGCGGCAAAAGGTGCTCGACCAGGCCTCGGAGGAGCGGCTGCTGATGGCGCTTTCGATCGAGGCGACGCAAGAGGGCGGCGCGCCGCCGATCGCGCCCTCGATCCCCGCGCGCATCCGGATGATCACCCGGTGAAACAGGCGGACGCGCTCACGACCTGGTGCCCGTGGGCGGGCAGCGGTAACCCGCCGCTGGGGTGGTCGACCGGGCCCATGCTGTGCTGCGGGGCGAAATGCAGCCAGTGGCGCTGGGCGTCGTCGATCGACGACGACGGCCATTGCGGGACGGCGCCGACGGGCGCGCAGGCGAGCGCGGCCGGTCCGAACGCGACCACGGCAAGCAGCGCGTAACGTGACCGGATGCCCGGCCCGTTCGGATTCAGCAACGCGTTCACGTCGGGCGAGGTGGACGAGCACGTCTACGATCGCACCGACCTGCAGCAGACGGCGAAAGGCTGCGCCGAGGCGCTGAACCTTTTGATCCAGATCCCCGGGCCGCTCGATAAGCGGCCAGGGTTCTGGCTGGTGGGGCCGGTCAACGACCAGGCCAACAACACCCGGATGGTGGCGTTTCGGAAGAGCTGGACCGACGCCTGCCTCCTGGAGTTCGGCGCGGGCGTGGCGCACGTGTGGAACCTGAACGGCACGCCGGCGATCGATCCGGGCACTGGCGCGCAGATCGCCTTCTCGACCGCGTTCACGTCGGCGCAGCTGCCGCTGCTGCGCTGGAAGCAGGTGCAGGACGTGATCTACTTCCGGACCAGCGACGGCAGCCTGCAGCCGACCGCGCTCGCCCGCTACAACTTCGGAGTGGCGGCCGGCGATTGGGTGTTCACGACGACGAGCTTTCCAAATGGGCCGTGGCTCGCCGAGAACACCAACCAGGGCTTCACGATCAACCTCAACAATTCGGGGACGGATCTGATCGACCGCAATTTCGCGGCGACCGGGGCGGGCGCGATCCCGGCCGGCGCCACGGTCGGCATTGTCGCCTCGGCGGCGCTGTTCGATCCGGCGCAGGTGGGCTCGCAGCTGCGGGTGCGCGAGAACGGCGATGCGCAGTCGGTGGCGGCCTGGGAGCCAGCGACTAACTACCTGCCGCCGAACACCGGCTCGGACGGCTATTTCGTGTCGAGCAACGGGCGGGTCTACAACTGCACCCGAGGGGGAACGGTCAAGCTGGGCTCGAATCCGCCGGTCTGTCTGCAGGGGACGCAGTCGGACGGCGACAATATGTGGGCCTACCTGCACGACGGCGCCGGGATCGTGCGGATCGACAGCGTGAGCGATTCGACGCACGCGAACGGGACGGTGCTGCGCACCTGCCCGATCTACTCGGGCGTCAACACGTTCTGCTGGGCGTTCAGCGCCTACTCGCCGCTCGACGGCTGGCCGACGGCCTGGCCCGAGATCCGCGAAGAGCGATTCGTGGACGGTGCTTGCAGCGGCAACCAGGATTGGGTCGATCTCAGCGAGACGGCTGGTTTCACGCCGACCAGCGAGGACTTCACGCCGGGAACCGGCCTTGGGGTGATCACCGACGACGACGCCGTGCGTCGGCGGGTGGGCGCGAAGGGCGGCAAGATCCAGTGGTTCCGGGTCGCGACCTACCTCTTGGTGGGGACGGAGACGGGCGAGCACCTGATCTCGGGGCCGGTGCTCGATGAGCCGATCAGCCCGCAGGGCGTGGTGATCAAGGACCTCTCGGCGTTCGGCTGCGCGCCGATCGAACCCGAGAACGTGCAGTCGGGGCTGCTCTTCGTCACGATGACGCAGCGCACGCTGCGCGAGATCACCATCGCGACCAGCCAGGAGCCGACCGGCGAGGATCACACCGTGCTGGCGCGCCATATCGCCGACCGCGTGTTCGAGCAGATCAAGTGGACCAAGGCGCCCTTGAATAACTTGTGGTGCCGGATGGCGGACAAGGGCCTCGCCTGCTTCACCTATCACGTCGAGCAGCAGGTGAAGGGCTTCACCAGCCAGCAGATCGCCGACGGGACGTTCGCGCTGCTCGACATGCAGGTGCTGCCGAACGAGAACGGCTACGAGATACCCTGGGTGGTGGTGCAAAGCCCGATCTACGGCAAGCTGATCCTGCGGCTCTCGGACCCGACGCAGGGTCTCTACATGGATTCCGCGGTGAGCTGGTCGGGATCCTCCTCGAACACGATTCCGGTGCCGGCGATGTGGAACGGGCAGATGGTCGACGTGCTCGCCGAGGTGGATCAGGGGAGCCGGGCAGGCTCGGGGGGAACGCCGTCGCACGCGGCGGGGTTCGACTTCTACGTGACCCCGGTCTGGCCGTGGCAGGGGCATCCGGTGGTGAACTGGACGGCGCCGGCGGTACTCCCCGACCATTTCCGGGTCTATGTGCAATCCGTGCCGCCGGGGCCGACGGTCGCGACGCCGAACTGGACGCTCTCGAACGACGTCTCGGGGCCGGCGGGCCTCGATGCGTCGGCGCGCAGCTTCGACCTGCAAGGGATGATCATGGTCGATGGCTCGGCCAATTTCGTTTGGGTGGTGGGGTTCAATGCGACCGAGACGCAGGCCAACTCGATCTTCCCGGTGCAGTTCTCGGGCAACAGCGGGACCTTTGCCGGGACGATCACCTCGACCTGGACGGGCGCGAACACGGCGTTCTTCTGTAGCTTGCCGTGGACGCTGAATTGTCCGCACGGGGGCGAGTTCCAAGGTCAGATGACCTTCAACATCCCGAGCGTGCAGAGCGGGCAGACTCCGAATACCGCGACGGCGACGGCGGCTTGGCTCAACTACGACACACTCGCCGACCAGCAGGGGTCGACGCGCAAGTACGTGGCGGTGGCGGGGATCGCGGGGCCGGCAGGCGACGTGTTCAACATCCCCTACTCGGAAACCTCGATCGTCAACAGCGCGCCGAACCTCGCGGCGAACGGCCATATTATCTCGCCGCAGACCTCGCCGATGGTCGGCGAGGCGACGATGAACGTCGGGGCGACGCCGCCTTGGGACATCGTGCTCAACGTGAGCTTGGATCTCGCTGCACAGTACGTCTCGCCGCAGGCGCAGAACGGCTATGGCGGGGCGGGCGGCGGCGGCGGCGGGGCCGGCGTGCAGGCGCCGGGCAAGGCGGTGACCGCGCAACAATGGTTCAAGCAGCTGCCGGTCGCTGGCGGCGAGGTGACGCTGCCAGGCGGGGCGACGGCGGAAGGCGCGATCGTGGGGTTCACCTATCCGGTGTTCTTCCGCAGCCTGAAGCTCGATTTGAAGAACCTGTGGGGCGGGGCGCTCTTGCAGACGCAGCGGATCACCGAGGCGCTGGTGGACCTGAAGACGGTGCTGGCGACGATCGGCGGCGACAATGCGAATTGGCCGGGGGAGGACGTTTCCGCGCGGCTGGCGGCCGATGTGCCGGGGGCGGTCGCCCGACGCTTTGTCAGGCGGGTGACGATCGTGCAGGACGAAGGCGCGGAGAGCGATGATCACGACCCTCGCATCACGATCAGCGAGCGGAGCCCCTACCCGTTCACGCTCTATGCGATCCGGCAGGACAAGGTCGCGATCGGCGAATAGGCGCTGGCGCCGACGCCTGGCGCTGCGGGCCTATCGGCGGGGCGACGAGCTGGCGTTCACGGCGCGGATGGACATGGGCGACGAGCTCGTCCGCGTGGGCTGGAATTGGGCGCGCGGGGCGCCCGGCCCGACCTGGGCGCTGATCCGCTCCGAAACGGGCGAGGTGGTGGGGTTCGGCGGCGGGGTCGAGCAGCGGCGCGGCGACTGGGAGCTGTGGTGCGTGCTCGCGCCGCTGGCGTGGCGCGATTGGCCCTCGGCGGTGCAGTGCGCGCGCGAGGTGGTGCGGGCGCTGGTGAAGGACTGGAAGGCGCGGCGGATGACGCTCTTCGTGCGCGAAGGGTTCGCCGGCGGCGCGCTGGTGGCGGGGCGCCTGGGCTTCGGCTGTTACGGGCGCTCGCCCGATCAGCCCGGCTACCTGACGTTCGCCAGGTCGCACCGAGGCTGGCTGAAATGAGCGACGCCTACGACCTCACCCCGGCGCTCGACGCCGGCGCGGCGGCCGGATTCGGCTACGGCGGTGCGCCCGGGCCGCCGGCGGGCGCCGGGGCGGCGCTCGGCGGCTTCGCCAAGATGCTGCAGCCGCTCTCGTTCCTCTCGACGGGGTTAGGCGTCGCGGGCTCACTGATCGGCGGGCTGACGGGGTTCGCCTCAAGCATGCAGCAGGCGCGCCAGGCGCAGGCGGCCGCGAAGCAGGCGCGCCAGGTGAGCGGGGTCAACACGCAGGAGGCGCTGCTGCAGGGCGGGCAGACGCTCGGGCGGGCCGCGACGTTGGCCGCCTCTTCAGGCGGCGGCCTCGGCGGCACGACGACCGGGGTCCTGAACCAGATCGCCGGGCGAACCTACTTCAACGCGCGGATGGCCGCCTACCGGGGAATCACGCAATCGGAGTCGGACGAGTACATGGCCAAGGTCGACAAGAATAACGCGATCAACAACCTGATCGGCGGGTTCGTGGGCGCAGGCGGGATCGGCGCGGGCGGGGCGCTGCGCGCCGGGTTCCGCTCCTCGATCCTCGGCAGCGCGGCCTACAAGGCGGGCGAGGTGGATCCGCTCGCCGCGTCGCAGCTGGGCTAGGCGATGCCGGCGCGGCTGCCCGACGTCGATCTCGCGCCAGCGGAAGGCGCGCCGCCGCCGCAGGCGGGCGTGCAGCCGACGACGCTGGGGTTGACGACCGCCGGCGAAGCGCTGGGGCAGGCCGCGACGGTCGGCTTTCGGGCGGGCGCGATCGCGACGCGCGCGCAGGCGGCGGAGGACGCGAAGGCGATCGCCCCGCAGCTCGATGACCTGAAGGGCCAGCTGCAGGCCGACGCGACGCGGGAGAAGTACGGCTATCAGGGCGAGCCGGGCCTCGGGGCGCGGATGAGCGCGGCCGGACAGGGGATCTACGCCGAGGCCTATGCGCAGGCGCAAAAGACGATGACGGCGGGCCAGCTCGCGCAGTTCGAGCGCGGTGGGCGGGGACTGCTCGGCGAGCACCAGGCGCTCTCCTGGGAGATCCAGGCGGCGCACCAGGCGACGGCGATCGGGGAGGCGGTCAAGGCAAAGCAGGACGCCGAGCTAAGTGCGCTGACGATCCCGGCGTTCGGGGAGATACGCCGGCTGGAGTCGGGGTTGCGCGAGGAGGGCGCGGGCCATTCGGAGGCGGTCGGGCAGTACCAGCAGGCGGGGCGGGCGTTCGCCGATCAGCAATGGGAGCGGGCCTCGCAGGACATGCCGGCCTGGCAGGCGGCGACGCTGAAACCGGCCTACGACATGGCGGTGAACAAGGAGCTGACGGAGGGGGCGCAGCGGGTCTTCGATGCGGTGACCGGCTACGCGCTCGCCAGCTCGCAGGACGCGCACATCCGGAACGCGCAGACGCTGATCGGGCAGGTGCAGACGAACCCGGCGAGCTACGACACGGTGCTCGGGAGCAGTGAGTGGAAGGCGGCGCAAGATGGGCTGGGGACCTCGCCCGAAGCGCTGAGGCTGCGGCGCGAGAACGAGGCGCAGCTCGGGATCGCGCGCCTGCAGGGCGACGTCGACGGCGACCATTGGGACATCCTGCAGGCGGACCTGAAGAGCGGCGCTTTCAACTTCCTGGGCGACAAGCTGGGGGAGTTCGAGAATCAGCTGCTGAAGCACGGGGACAACGCGATCGACACGGCGACGCGGACCCAGCAGCTGGAAACCCAGATGAACGGGATCGTCGCCTACCACGCGACGCAAGGCCCCGATGCGCAGATGAGCGCGGCGGACATCCAGTTCGCGCGCGACCACATGGAGCCGGCCAAGTTCGCCGACTACATCAACCGGCTGGGGAAGGCCGATCAGGTGTTCAAGGAGATCGGCGGGCCGATCGCCGATCAGACGCAGGAGAAGCTGCGCAGCATCCAACCGCCCGATCCGGGGCTGCTGAAGACCGACGCGGCGCTCTACGAGGCGCGCATGGCGGCCTACACCGAGGCGCAGCAGCAGCTCGCGGCCGGCGCCAAGGATCCGGCCGGGGTGATGTTCGGCACGCAGAAAGGCGCCAGGCCTCGCGCCGGCGAGGCGCGGCCGGGCTCGGTCGACGGGATGGGCGATCGGCTGACGAAGGAGTGGGCGCCGATCGGCTCGATGCTGACGACCGATCCCAGCCGGCCGTTCGCGGCGCCGGCGCCCAATCCGGCGGCGGGCAAGACCTACGCGAGCGACATCCTGATCGGGGAGTACAACAAGGGCTTCGATGCGCTGAACGGCGGCCTGGCGCTAATTCCGCAGCAGACGGCTGCGGAGATCGTCGCGGGGTTCAACAAGGCGCTGACGCAGGATCCCGCCTCGCTCGGGGTGTGGTCGGCGAGGCTGACCTCGCTGTTGGGGAGCTTCAAGGACGGGGTGACGCTGCCGCATGGGCTGACGGTCTCGCCGGCGGCGATCGTCGCCGCGCAGCTGCAGGCGGCGGGGCTGAAGCATCCGGGGCTGCTCTCGGCGGCGATGGGCGCGGCGGCCGGGACCTCGGGCGGGCGATCGGCGCTGGACTACTACATGGGCGGGCTCGCGAACCCCGAGCTGAGGAAGCCGTTGGCGGGGGCCGACGGCAAGCGGCTGGAGACCGTGGTCACCCGCGAGCTGGGGCCCCTGACGCAGACGATGGGCGGGCCTTGGGACCAGGCGATGAACGCCGATCGGCTCGCGCAAGTCTCGATGATCGCCCGGGAAATGAAGGCGCAGCACCCGGGCTGGTCGATCGAGCAGGCGGGAATCAACGCCGCCGCGCTCTTGAAGAACGATTACCGCTCGGATGGGACGGTGCGGATGCCGGCGGGTGCGGCGAGCGAGCAGCACGATGTCCCGTTCGCGAACGCGCCGCTGGCGGCGAAGGTGGGGCTGACGGTGATGGCCGGGCCCGGCGGGTTTATTCCGGCGACGGCGAAGGTCTCGGGCTGGGATCTCGCCGCGCGGGGGCGGGACCTGGCGAAAGCCTACGCGCTCGCCGACAACGGCGCGAACCTGATCCTTCCGCCCGACGACAAGACGCCGGGCGAGACGCTGAAGCAGTATGCGGACATCGTCGCCCACAATGCGCGGTGGGTGAACTTTGGCGATGACGTCTGGGGCTACGCGATGATGCAGAACAATGGCCAATACTCGATCGTGCAAGACAAGTATGGCCGCAACATCATGCTGGGCGCCGGCCAGGCGATCAAAGATGGGACGGCGAATAGCTCGATGTTCTTAAAGCCGGCGACGCCGCTGCAGACGACGACGACGCCGGCCGGGCACCCGAACCATGTGGTCAGCCCGCCGGCGGCGACGGCGGCCGCCGCTGGGGCGATCGTGGAACGCGGCGCGGCGCCGACGACGCCGGCGCCCGCGAACGAGAACGCGCCGGCGGCGGTCGCGCGAAGCGAGCCGGCGCCCGCGCCGCCGGGGGCCGGGCCCGCGAGCCAGAACGAGCGCCAGCGGATGCTGACGGGCCTCGGGGTCGATCCTCGGGTGATCGCGCTCTTTGGGGATCAGCCGGCCGGCGGGGCGCCGGCGGCGGCGCCGCCGGCGGCGCCCTGGACGCCGGGGACGGGCGGGACCTCGCCGCCCGGAACGCCGTCGCATGCGGCGGCGCAGTTCGACCGGCTGAACCTGACGCCGGCGCAGGCGCTGGCGATGTTCGAGCCTGGCCTGATCGCGCAGGAGGCGGGCGGCGCAGGGGTCAAGTCGCCGGCGGGCGCGTGGGGCAAGATGCAAATCCGCCCCGGGACGGCGGCGGTGTGGGCGCCGAAGGTGGGCATGATGTTCAACGAGGACCAGCTCCTCAACGACAACGCCTACAACATGCGCCTGGGGACCGCGATCCTGTCGAGCGGGATGCAGAAGTACATGGTGGGCAAGAACCCGATGGCGGGGATCGCGCTCGCGCTCGCGGCCTACAACGCCGGCGAGGGCGCGGTCGACGGCTACTCGAAAGGCGGCCGCTATCACCCTGGCTATCTGCAGCGGTACGGCGACCCGCGCTCGGGGACGCTGACGACGGACGAATGGATCGACCGGCTGCCGGCCGATCGCTACGGGGAACCCCGGGACTATGTGCGGCGGATTTACGAGAGGACCACCAGCCGCCTGGCGGGGGTCTATGGCGCGGGGCCGGCGCCGGGAGGCTGACGATGTCGTTTGGCGACACGGCCTGGAACGAAGAGCAGAACGGCTATTCGGGCTTTCGGACGCTGCCCGAGTCGCCGGGGATGCGGCTGCAGACCGAGACCGGCTGGGGCCAGAGTCTCGCGAAATTCGGCGCGGGGCTGACGAACGTGGGGGGCTGGCTCGATGAGCACCTGCCGTCGGGCATGCCGGTGGCGGACCCGAGCGTGGTTCCGGCGGGGACGCACGTGCCGACGATCGGCGAGGCGCTGGCGAGCGACCCGCTGCGGTCGAGCGAGGAGGCGAACGCGCAGTCAATCCCCGGGTGGGGCAAGCGCTACAACAAGCCCGTCCGCCAGAGCCAACTCGACGCCGACAACGAAATGGCCGCGCAGCAGCGCTGGGACGCGGAGGTGATGGGCCGCACCGATTCGCTGGGGCTGCTGGACCTCGGCGCGCAGCTCGGGGGCGCGGTCACCGACCCGACGAACGTGCTCCTGGCGATGAGCGGCCTGGGCGAAGGGCTGGGCGCGCTGGCGTTCGGGGAGCGGGCGGTCGCGGGCGCGGCCGCCGGCATGGACGCGGCGAGCGCGGTCGGGCGCTACGCGAAGCTCTGGAACGGGGTCAGCGTCGGCGTCGGCCGCTCGTTCCTCGCCGGCGTGCCGTTCGCGGCCAAAGACCTGGCGGTGGATTACGCGTCGGGGCGGCCCGATGATTTCGACGCGGGCAACGAGCTGGCGACGATCGCCGGGTTCGCGGTGCTGCACGGCGCGTTCCATCTGGCCGCCAATCGGCTGGGCATGCTGGGCGCCGAACGCGTTCCGCTGGAGCCCACAGAGGCGGCGCGGGGCGAGGCGGCGGCTACCACACCGGCGGGGGCGCCGGCTCCTGCAGGCGAGGCTCCTAGGGGCGCTGGGAGGCCAACGGGGCGGCCGGTCGAGACTCCGGACGTGATCTACCAGGGGCAGGCGGAGGCGGCGGGCGCGCCGTTGGCGGCCTCGGCCGAGCCGCCGACGTTGCGCGGGGTGCTGGAGGAGATGCGGGCGCGCGCGGCGGGCGCCGGGTACGACGTCGAGGGGGCGGCGCGGGCGGCCGATCCGGAAGCGGTGGACGCGTTTCGCGGGCACCAGGCCGAAGCGGGCCGCTGGCGCAACATCATCCGGCAGCTCGGCGAGGCGCGCGCCGGCTCGCCCGAAGCGGTCGCCGCGCGCGCCGAGATCTCCTCGATCCTCGATCGGGTGGGCGGGGTCGAGAGCCGGCTGACGAAAGCGGCCGCCGATCGCCTCGCGAGCGCGCGCGCGCGTCTCGAGGCGGCGACGACGCAGGACACGCCGCAGATGGCGCAGGCTCGGGAGGCGCTGCAGCAGGAGGACTATGGGGCGCGCGGCATGGCCGAACGGGTGTCGGCCGCCTACCGGCAGGCGCGGCAGAACGCGCCGGTCGACTGGCGCTCGAACCCGCTGCCGACGCCGAGCGCGATCGACAAGCCGGCGGTGGTGAAGCAGTTGACGCCGACCGAGGCGACGGCGTCGTTTGCGAGCGCGGTCGATTCGGTGCGCCAAGGCGAGGACGTCCGCGTCGGGCAGATGATCACCAACGCGCTCGATCCGGCCGCGCCCGGGGCGGCGGTGCGCGCCGCGCTCGCCGCCGGCGAGACGCCGGGCGAAGGGATCACGCCGCAGGAACAGGCGCTATGGGATGCGCAGCAGCTGAGATCGGAAGACCTGCGCTCGGCTGCTGCCGGCGAGAGCGCGGCGCGGGGGGAGCTGCTGGCGCGGCTCGCCCCACAACATGGGGGCCTGGTCGACGCGGAGGGCCGGCCGACGGAGCTAGGCGAGGCGCGGCTGGAATCGGCGGTGCTCGCCAAGGCCTTTCCGGACCGGGAGCTGGTCGACGCGCTGATGGATAAGACCGACGGCGTGCTGCGCGGCCTTGGCAAGGCGCTGCGCGCGGTCGCGCCCGACTGGGCGCAGCTGAACGCGAGCGTCGAGGAAGGACGAACGGCGGGCGCCTACAAGGCGACCGATGCGCTGGTGTGGGCGGCGAACCTGGTGAAGGCCGCCCGCGAAACGGGCACGCGGATCGGCGAGCTGGTGACGAGCCACGTCGATGAAGAGGGCGCGATGTTCACCGGCAACAACGCGATCGATCAGACGACCGAGGCGTTCCTGCGCTTCTTCTACCAAGACGAGGACTTTCGCCGGCCGACGGCGGCGGGCAAGGTGGCGGCCGTGCTGGCCGACTATGCGCGGCTCGCCATGCAAGAGGAGGCGCCCGATGGCCAGGCAGCCGCAGCCGACGCCGCCGTCAATAGGCTTCGGGTCACCGTCCAGAAAGACCTCCTCGGCTGGGATCTCCGGGCCGGGATCGAGCGCGCCCCTGGCCGGGCCGAGGGCGCAGGCGGCGAGGCTGGCGCTGTTGGGCGTGGTGGCGTCGAACATGGCCTCGCAGGAGGAGAACCCGCAGATCGCGGGCTACCGGCGGAAGGTGGCGCGGGAGCTGGGGCAGGCGGCGAGCCAGCACCTGGCGCTGGCGGAGCAGCCGGGGTCGAGCGTGCCGCTGAGCCCGGACCAGGGGGCGCCGGCGCTGCCCTACCCGGGGAGCCCCGGGGGGAGCCCGCCGCCGGCGGTGAAGGAACCCAAGGCGGTGTAGACCCGTCGGCGCGGCTGATCGCCGAGGACGAGGATCTGAAGGCGATGGCTGAGCAGCTGCGGCGCGCTGAGCAGCAGCTGGGCAAGCCGATCGAGTACGAGCCCGGGCGCGATCCGAGCACGTGGGCGAAGGCGCTGCGGGCCGCCGAGGTGTGCATGCTGGGAGAGCTGTGACCGATGACTGAATCGCTGTGCAACGCCTCGCTGTGGCCGAAAGGAAGCCGATGAATAGGGCGAACGATCCGGCGTTTCCCAAAAGCAAAGCGATGGGAGAGGGGGGATGAGGAGCGATTGGTCGGTGATCGAGTTCCAAGCTGCGCGCCTTGCCGCCCTCGAAGCCGACAACGCGCGGCTGAGAGAGGCGCTGACGAAGATCGAACTAACAGCCGGGGCGAGTTCTCACCCACATTGCCGCAATGTGAGTGAAATTGCCCGCCAAGCCCTCAAGGAAGCCCCATGACCAAGGACGAGGCCCATGATGCATGTTGCTGAAGGCTTCGCGGTTGGGATGTTTTTTGGGGTCGCGCTGATGGTGATCTGCATCCAATTTTGGAGGAAACCATGACCAGACACGATGAAGCCGTGGAGGCGCTACGCAAGATACAGCTCATTGCTGAGACGTGCGATTTTGGACCGGGGATTTCTAAAACCGGCCTCGATCACATTGACGAAATCGCCACGAAGGTTCTCGCCCGCCTAGATGCTGTGCGCGAGTTCGGCGACGAACCGTTGGGATGCCCAACGCCTGGAGCGTGTTCTTGCCCACCGCCAATCAAGGAAGCCCGATGACCATGAGGCCGCCAGGAATAGAAATACCTCGCCAGCGTCAGTTGCTAGAGGTTTCAGCTGATACTTTTCGTATTCTCCTCGAACAACTGAGACCTGGAACCCCACAATACAATCAACTCAGGTTCGGGATCGGTCGCCTAACCGAAGCGATCTCGCTCATCAAGGCCGCCGAAGGGAAAGCCCCATGACCAAACACGATGAAGCCGTGGAGGCGGCGCACGCGCACCATGAATGGCTGCGCCAGCACCGGAGAACGTGGCTGGTCGAGTGGCCGGAACTCCCGGATGAAATGCGAGACGAGCGCGTGGAGGCTATGCGGTTCGCCCTTGCCTCCCTCTCCAATCACGATGAAGCCGTGGAGGCGCTGAGCGGTCACTGGCTCTACGAGATGCGGTGCGACCACGAGACGAAGACTGATCAGGCCTTTTGTTCCTGCGGTCTATGGTCCAGTGCGCCGCAACCGTCCATCGGCGAGGCGGCGAAACGCTGGGCCGAACACGCTCTGGCAACCGCCTCCCTCTCCACCGCGCGGGGGGAACCGATCCCGATGGTGCTCTACTGTCCACGCTGCGGATTGCAGCACATTGATGATGCAGTCTGGACGAACACGCCACATCGTTCGCACCTGTGTAACGATTGCGGTCTGATCTGGCGGCCGGCAGACGTTGCGACAACCGGCGTGGCTTCCATCGAGACGCGCGGAAAGGCTGACACCTCCACCGCGCGAGGGGAGGCCGTAAAGCCTGTCGTCGAAAACGCCCGCGCCGCTGCTTACATGGCCGAGGGCCTAACGCGCGCCGAGCGCGAACGCGCCATGCAACGTGCCGAAGCTACTCCCGCCCCCGGCGAGCACGCGGCGCTGATCGCGGATGTCTGGCGTCGGACGCGCTATCATGCCTATGCGCCGATGGATGCACACGAGTACGATTGGGAGGCCGCATGGCCGATTGAACTAGAGAACATCCGCCCGTACTTCGCTGAAATTGTCGAGACCACCATCCACCTCGCCGACGCCCTGGAAGGCAAGCCGGGCGGTAGGGTGAAAGAGAGTGCCGAGATGGCCGAAGCGGCGGGCTGGCCTGACGTAATGTACGACGACGCCCTGGAAGGCAAGCCGGGCGGCGAGAGCGCATGGGGACAGGTAGATGGCCGAGTCTAGCCGCGCCTGCTTCACGGCAATCCGCATGGCGGTCGGCAACGCGTTCAGTGACGATGAGATTGACAAGCTGCTCGATCGACCGCTGCGCAACAAGGTCAACGACATCATGGCGCAGGAGGGCGTGGACCGGGCGACGGCGATCCGGCGCGGCGCGGCCGAGGCGGCGAAGGAGAAAATCCTGCAGGCAATGTACGAGGCGTCGGCCAAGCACTACGGCGAGATCGCGCGTCAGTTCCGGCGCGGCAATCTCGTCGCGCGGCTCGATGGCATGCGCGCTAAGGCGAACCCGACCGAAGCGAGCCGCAGCTTCTCCTATGGAACGGAAGGCAAGTTCTATGGCTCGGCGGTGTCGTGCGCGAGCTGGGGCGCCGAGCTGGGCAACGAAATCCTGACGGGGTTCTGGCGCGCGATCGATGCGCGCCCGGGCCTGCGCCAACGGGTGTCGAGCGACGTCTTGATGCGGGGCGAGCCGGGGTTTTCGCGGACGGCGCGGAACTACCTGGCGCAGCTCAACGGCAACACCTCGATCGTGATCAGCGAGGCCGACGACGATGCGTTGCACTACGCACGCGCGGCGAAGGCGCTGCTCGATGCGAGCCACCAAATCCAGACCGAGCGCGGCGGGATCATTCCGAAGCTGGTCGGCTACTCGGGCCGGCAGAGTTGGGATCCGACGTTGGTGGGCGGATCGTGGATGAGCGACGCCGCGCAGTTCCTGCGCTCAGGGTTGAAGGCGGACGTGGCGGCCGACGCGGCGGTGAAGAAGAATTTTCTGCCGTTCCGCGACCTGATGCGCCGCAAGCTCGATCCGATCACCTGGCAGGGCCTCGGCGTCGCCGATCTCGCCGAGGGCGACGATGCGGCTAGGGACATGGGCAAGTCGGCGCGGCCCGAGGTGGGCGACCAACCGGCGGTCGATGACGACGAGGCCCGGGCGCGCGGCCAGCGATTCATGCAAGGGCTCGCCGATCGCGGCCTGATCGAGAACCCGAATGACTTCGTGGGCGCGTTCCTCTACCGGGTTTGGTCGCGGATCGTGCTCGGCGCGCGGGAGCCCTTGGGCGGGGCGCTCGATCAATTCGACATGGTGCCCGGGGGGAACAAGGCGGCCGCGCTCGGCAAGGCCCGGGTGCTGCATTTCCTGACACCCGACGATGCGACCGACGCGGCCGCGCAGTACTCGCGCGACAACCTGCACGCCACGCTGGTCAAGACCGCGATCCGCGCCGGGCGTAACGCGTCCCTGCTGGAGTACTACGGGCCAAATCCCGAATGGGGCTACCGCGAGTCGATGCAGTTCCTGAAGGACCAAGCCGAGCAGCGCGGGCTGCCGTTTCGCGCGACGCGGCTCCTCGGCGGCGGCGCGACGCGGGTTCCGTTCGAGGCGGTGAGCGGGGTCAACGATGCGCCGGTGAACGCGCGGATGGCCAAGCTCTTCAGCGACCTTCGCATGTTCATGCAGACCACAAAGCTGGGCTCGATCCCGCTCTCGAAGCCGGCGGACTTCAGCTACCTCAGCCAGACGATGATCCGCAACGGCGCGGGGTTCCTGAAGGACAACGACTACATCCTGAAGGGCATGGCGGCGCTCGCCGATCCCGAGCGGCGGGCGGCGGCGCGCGCGATGGGGGCGGGCTTGCGCAACTTCACGGGCCGGATGCTGTCGACCTGGATGAAGGACGGCGACGACGCGCGGCCCGGGCGAATGGCGGCATGGGCGCAGCAGGCGTTCCGGGCGTCCGGGTTCCTGGCGCTCAACGAATCGGTCGAGACGATGGGCACGGCGATGCTGCAGGCGCTGCACGGCGACTACGCCGACACCGCGTTCGGTGATCTGCCGAAGCAGATGCAGGAGACGTTCAACCGCTTCCAACTCGGCGAAGAGCATTGGGACCTGGCGCGCAAAGGATTAGAGGCCTCGCCCGAGGACGGGCAGCGCTACCTGACCTTCGATCATCTGGACGATGAGGCGAGCCCGCTGGCGGACGAGACGCGCGCCAGGTTCCGGATGCTCTACCACAAGGCGATGACCGACTCGATCAACGAGCCGGGGATCTACGAGCAGGCGGCCGCGCGGGCGCCCTTCCACGAGTTCGGGTGGACCGGCTCGCTCGCCCGGCCGGGCACGATCCAGGGCGAGCTGATGAGTTCGTTCTTCCAGTTCAAAGGTTTCGTGACCGGCGCGGTGCGTCGCCACTTGCTGCCAGCGATCGGCGAAGCGCGCGAGGGCAACTACGCGCCGCTAGTTCACCTGATGCTGTCGGCCACGCTGACCGGCTACCTGGGCCTGCAGCTGAAGCGGCTGAGCCGAGGCGAGACGATCCAGACGCCGCAGGACCTGGTCGAGGCGGCCGAAGCCGGCGGCAAGGAAATGAGCGCGCCGGAGGCCTGGGCGAAAGTGTGGGCGGCGTCGCTGGCACAAGGCGGGGCGCTCGGGATGTATGGGGATTTCCTGTTTGGGAACATGGATCGCAACGGCGCCGATTTCGATCTGACCAGCCTGGGCGGCCCAATGCTGAGCCAGGCGGAGCAGGTGGCGAAGATCATGGTGCAGGCGATCAATGGCGGGGAGGTGAACGGCATGGATGGGCGCCGGCTGATCCCCGGCGAGGTGTTCAAACTCGCCTCGCAGAACGTGCCGATCGTCAACACCTGGTACACGCGCCTCGCGCTCGACTACCTGTTGTTCTGGCGCCTGCAGGAGTGGGCGAGCCCGGGGTACCTGCAGCGCTATCAGGACCGGATGCAGGAGAAGGCCGCCACGCGCTATTGGCTGGCCCCGACCTCGGCGCAGTAGGGCGATCCTCGGGCGTATGACTGTCCAGCCCGTCGTCACCGAAACCGTCTATGCGCTGACCGGAACGACGCTCGGGCCCTTCAACACCGTGTGGCCCTACAACGCGCCGAGCGATGTCAACGTCTCGTTGAGCTACGCGGCGAACTATGGCGCCGGCCAGTGGCGCAGCTTGACGCAAGGCGTCGACTACACGTTGACGGCGTACAACCCCACCCTCAACAACGGCGGCTACGTGACGCTCGCTTCGTCGGTGATGGACCCCTCGGGGAGCTGGCAAGCCGGCGCGCAGGTGATCCTCTACCGAGTGACGCCGAAGAGCCAGCCGTCGAGCTTTGGGGAGGCGGTCGGGTTCAGCCCGCAGGCGTCGGAACAGGCGCTCGATAACGTGGAGCGGCAGGTGCAGGAGCTGGGCGCACAAGTCTCGCGCTCGCTGCGCGTGAACCCGGGCCTGCAGGTGACGACCGGAATCTCGAACGAGCCCTACACGCTGATCGGGACGGACGTGAACGGCAACATCGTGCAGGTGGTCTACGGAACTCAGCCGAACACGATTGTCGGGGTGAACGCGGCTGGGGCGCTGGTGTTCATTCCGGCGAGCGAGTTCGGCGTGACCCCGTAGCCGTGGGACTTAGGGGCGGATTTGGCCGGATTAGGGCGGGCGGAGCCGAACGGCGCTCTAAGGAAAACAACGTCTTAGCACCGTAGGCGCTTGACGCTCGATTAAATTAGATGGGCGTTTTCTCTCGCGAAATCAGATAGTTAGCAAATCCGTGGGACTTTTTCCGTGGGACTTGTGGGACTTGTGGGACTTTTGGGGAAAAAAAGAGCCCCGCGAACGGGGCTCTGAAGGTCGGCCTTGGAGGGGGGATCAGGCGACGTTGGCAGCCGACGGTGGGGCGGCCTGCTCGCGGGCCTTGTGGTGGGTGCGCAGCTTATCCCACACGGCGTCGATGCGGCGCTGGTTGGGGTTGATGTAGTGCTTCTTGAGGATCGCCTCGATCGAGGCGATCGAGCCCCGGTGACCGGAGCGCATGGCGATCTCCTCGCACGTCAGGCCGGCGTTCCACATATCGGTAATGCCGGTGTCGCGTAGGTCCTGGAAGTTCTTCTTGGCGATCGTGGGGACGGTCTTGGCCGCCTCGGTGCGGCAGCGCAGGAAGTTGTGGCGGAAGCCGGCGTAGCCCCACCCCTGCCCTATCGCCGCCTTGCCGCCGCCGTTGGAGCCGCCGGCGCTGGTCTGGGCGATGAGCATGGCGGGCAGCTCGCGGCCTATCGCCCGCCAGCGAGCGATGATCTGCAGGATGCGGCGCTCGGCTGGCGGCATCAGGTCGACGTCGCCCATGACGGTTCCGGTCTTGATCCGCTCGACGCCGGTGATCGTGCGCCGGGTTGGATCGAGATCGGCCCAACGGATCGCGAGGACGTCCTGGCGGTTCCACGCGAGATCTCGGGCGAGGATCGCGGCGTCGCCGATCGAGGGGACGCCGAGAGCGTCGGCGGCGGCGACGAAAGCGGCTAGTTCCTCATGGCTCCACTCGACGCGGCGGCCGGGGGCCTGGACGCGCTTGACGAGATCGCAGGGGTTGGCGGTGAGGACGTTGCGGGAGCGGACGCACCAGGCGAGGAAGGCCGAGGCGGTGCGGTGAACCGCGTTCGCTACGTGCTTGGTGCGGGTGGCGAGCAGGTGCTTGTAGACGACGCCGACGTAGGTGACGTGGTCGATCTCGCCGGGCTTTGGTCCGCGCAGCAGTTCGATGTCTTGGCGCCGGACGTCTAGGGCGAGCCGTTCGATCTCCTCGCGGGTGAGTTTGCTGCGCGCCGGCTCCTCGATCCGGCAGGCGGCGAGCGAGCGGATGAACACGTTGAGGTTCGATCGGTAGTGGCTGATCGAGTTGGGCTTCAAGACGATGCCGTGCGGGGCGGGGTCGGCGAGGAAGAGATCAATCAGCGGGCCGATCTGGCGAGTGACCTTGGCGGGGGAGACAGCCTTTGGGGCGGTCGCGATCGAGGATGCGGCCGGCGCGATCGGCGCGACCAGCTCGGGGAGCGGCGCCGTGGGGTCGAGACGCCAGATGGCGACGGCGCGATTGATCGCCTCGGCGATGTCGAAGGCGGCGCCGATCGAGCACCAGTCGCGCTTGTGGTCCTTCAGGTCGAGGCGCCCCCAACCGGCCTTGCGCAGCGTCGGCGAGGGACGCCAGCACGGGCGACCGTCGCGAAGTTCGAGGCCGGCAGGTTTCACGTGGGGGATGGGCTTTTTGGCAGGCATTGGCTGGGACTCCTTGCTGGGAAGGTCGCTGAGATAATGTAATTTTTGGTCCCACGGAAGCGCGGCAATCCGACTCACCCTTCAGGGTGAGTCCTTCGAGTCGCGGTCGGCCTTGGCGATGGCGGCGCGGGCGGCGTGGAGCCGTGCGCGAGCGAGTGACGCGATCTTGTCGTCTGGATCGTAAGCGGTGTTCTCGATGTCAACGAGCGCGGCCGTTAAGGCGGCGAGCAGATCAGGACCCTCGGGCGGCGCGCTCGGCCTGCTTTCGGGCTTTGAAGACGGCATAGGTTTCAAAGACCTTTGTGGCTTGACGGGGTTCGCGTGGGCGGTTGGGCCGGCGGTAGTGGCCGGCGAGCCGGTGCCATTTGGAGACGCAGGCGCATTTCGAGCGGTCGAGGCGCTTGCCGATCTTGCCATAGGAGAGGCCGCCGGCGCGCAGCGCGCGCAGCTGGGCGACGTCGTCGGGGAGCCAGGCGGACACGTCAGGAGGGCTTGTCGAGGCCGAGGTTCCTGACGGCCTGCGCATAGCGATCGGGCTCGCGGACGGAGGCGCGTGGTTCGGGCGGGCTCTGCAGCGCCTCGATATTGCGCTGGCGCCAGCCCTCGATCGCCTCGGCGTCCCATTTCTTCAGGAGCAGGGGCGCCGGAAACCCGCTCGCCGCATGCCATTGTCGCCAGCGGCGGCGCACGGTGTCGGCGGAAAGGTGCAGGATGGCGCCGACCTCGGTAGCGGTGAGCAGATGAACGTCGTGGGGCATCGGGACTGATCTCCCGGTTTGAAAGCTTCCCCGCCGAAGGCGATCAGACAAAATCCGGCAGGGCCTGCTTGTCAAGGATAGATCGATGTTTCACGTGAAACATCGGGGCGAGAATAGATCAGGCGTGGCCGAAGAGTGTCGAACAGAGTCCGGCAGAGTCTGCGAGGCCTTCGGGTCGAAGTAGAATGTCCATGAATATTTAAGCTTGACTGGACTCGCCTCTTGCAAGAGTCGCGGCGAGGGTTTTGCTTGGTCGCTTCCCTTTTGGGGGAGAGACGCGAATGAGCGAGCGCGCCGAAAAAGCTCCGGTCACGGTGTTCCTCTACGGGCCGCGTTAGCGGTCGTGGCGGAATCTGCGATCATCTTGTTGGCGGCGTGGCGTGGCGCGGTCGCCGCGACGGCGCGAGCCTATGCCGTTAATCCGCAGATCCTTGGAGGCGAGCGCCGGCGCGGACGGCCGATCACCGATCCGATCTACTGGGAGCCTCGCAAGCTCGCGCTCTACGTGACCGTGCTGGCGACGGGCTGCACCTACGCGGGGCTCGCGCGGGTGCTCGGACTGCACAAGGACACGGTGACCAGCCAGTGCGAGGAGGTGCGGCTTTGGGCGGCGTCATCGCCGATGATGGAGCGCCGAACGATCGTGCTCGAGACGCGCGCGCGCGCGAGGCTCGCGCAGGAGCTGGTCGGGACGTTCGAGGAAATGGGCCGCGCGATCAGCTGGACGTTCGAGCTGGCCGGGGTTCCAGAGGAGGCGGAAGACGCGCGCCGGCGCGTGGCAATCCTGGCGGGCATGCATCGCGCAGCTGCAACCCTAGGCCCGGATAAACCGACCGAAAATTGTGGCAGCTTAGCCAGTGAAATTATCACGTTCCCGTTATCGGAGGCGGCCGAGTGAGCGCTGACCTTCCGGACAAGGAACGCGTGCGCTGGGCGCTGCAGCAGCGGCTGCCTGATCTCCTGCACGAACTGGGCTTCAACGTGCGCGCCGGCGGCCAGGTGGTGAACACGGTCAACCCGCGCTCGCCGGGGGCGAAGGGCGCTTTCGCGATCTGGCTGGGCGGCGCGCGGCCTGGCAGCTTTTATGACTTTCAGACGGGCGATGGCGGGGATGTGTACGAGCTGATCCGCTACGTGCTGGAGCTGGCGAGCTGGCTGGATGCGCTGCGCTGGGCGGCGAATTGGACGGGGCTCACGCAGCTGCCCGTGGCGCACGCGGGGCGGTCGCGGATCGAGCGCGAGAACGCGCGGGCGCGGATCGAGCGGGAGAGGACGAACGAGGCGGCGAAGCGCCGACGCGTGTCGGAGGGATTGTTCTGGTGGTGGAAGGGGCTGCCGCCGATCAGCGGAACGCCGGTCGAGACGTACCTGCGCGAAGCGCGCGGGATCCCGCTGGAGCGGATCGGCTCGCCGAAGTTCCGGCTGAGCGCGTTGCGCTACTGCGATCGGTTGCAGCATCGGGACGAGTCAGGGCGCGAGACCTATTGGCCGGCGATGGTGGCGGCGATGACGCGCGAGGACATCGGCGTCTGCGGCGTGCATCGGACCTGGCTGGCGCCGGATGGCAGAGGCAAAGCGGACGTCGACAAGCCGAAGAAGATGCAGGGCACCGCGGGGTCGATCCGGCTTAGCCGGGGCGCGAGCGGCCTCTCGGCGCCGGCGGCGGCGGCGAGGGGGATCAAGGACGTGCTCGCGATCGGCGAAGGGATCGAGACGTGCCTGACAGTGGCGGCGGCGCGGCCGACCTGGCGCGTTTGGGCGGCGGGCTCGCTCGATGGGATGGGCCGAATCCCCTGGCCTGAGTGCGCGGGGTCCGTGGTGCTGCTGAAGGACCGGGACTTAGGGACAACGGCGCAGCGGGCTTTCGCGCGTGTGCTCGACCATTGGCGGCACGAGGCGCATGGGCGGCGCGTCAGCGTGGTCGAGAGCGAGGTGGGCAACGACTTCAACGATTGGGCGAAGGGCGCGGCGTGAATGGCCTGGGGGGAGCTGCGGCATGCGCCAGTGATGTTCGTTCACACGGCTGAGCGCGAGGTGACGCGGATCGACATGCTCACGCCGGAGGAGGCGCGCGCGGTGATCGTGCGCCTTTGCGACGAGCTGGCGGAAGCGCGGGCGAGGTTGGAGAGGCGGGCGAGGGATGGCCGATCGCATCGATGAAATCGGCTCGGCGCTGCAGCTGGTCGAGGAGGAGCGGGCGAGCTACCTGCGTGAAGCCGGCGCGCTCGATCCGCTTCCGGGCAACCCGCTGAAGCACCAGGCGAACGGCGAGCTAGTCGACATCAATCCCGGGCGCTGGCGCGATCACCAGGCGAATGGCGTTCAGATCAGCTTCGCGGACTTCAAGACCGGGCTGCCGCCGGCGTGCCCGGTGACGCCGATCGCGAAGGACGGCGCGCGCTTCCGGTTCCTCGATACGACCAATCAGGAGGTGGTGCTCGACGCGCAGCGCGGCGGCAAGATGGTGATCGAGGCGCTGTTCAGCGGGCGTCACCATTACTTGTGGTGGGCCTGGCCGCGCTGGTCAAAGCCGGTGAAGAAGCGCGGCGCGACGCAACCAGAACCTTCGCGCGTGATCGGATTCGACGGCGAAGCGGCGTGGGCGGACCTGATGCAGGCCTGCGCGCTGCTCGATGGCGACGAGGTCGAGGTGCGTGGTCGCGGCGCCTGGCGGGGGCGGTCGGGCGAGTTGGTCTACCACGCCGGCGATGCGCTGCTGGTCAAGGGCGAGTGGCGCCCGTGCGGGCAGCGGGATGGCTGCATCTATCCGTGGCGACCCCGGATCGGGAAGCCCGCGCTGCGCTTCGCGCCCGAGGGCCGAGGCAGTCCGGGCGAGCAGCTGCTGGAGGTGCTGCTGACGTTCAACTGGGACCGGCGGGAACTCGACGCGCGGCTGGTGCTGGGCTGGCTGATGACGGCGAAGATCGGCGGCGCGCTCCGCCGGCGGCCGGTGCTGTTCGTGCATGGCGGCGAGGGCAGCGGTAAGAGCACGCTGCAGGAACTGATGCGGCTGGCGATGAACGGGGCGATGGTCGCGACGGCCGATGCGACGATGGCGGGGATCGCGCAATACATCGGCCAAGACTCGATCGCGATCTTGGTCGACGAGCTGGAGGCGCGCGAGGATCCGCGCAAGAACGAGGGCGTGCTCGCGCTCGCCCGGATCGGGTACTCGGGCGACGAGATGCGGCGCGGCGGCAAGGACGGCGCCGGCAAGTCGTTCACGCTGCGATCGAGCTTCATGGCGAGCGCGGTGAACAAGCCGGCGACCGAGGCGCAGGACGATTCGCGGATGGCGCTGCTGATGCTGCGCGAGCGCCAGGCGGCCGGCGAAAAGCTCGAAATCAACCCCCGGTGGGCCGGCGAGATCGGGCGCGATCTCCTGAAGCGGCTGATCGACTGGTGGCCGAACTGGGACGAGCTGGAGCGACGCTTTCGGGCGACGCTGGTCGAGGGCGGGCACAACGATCGGAGCGCCGACACGTTCGCGCCGCTCGCGGCCGGGTGTCACGTCGCGCTCCGCGACGACATGCCGGAAGCTGGCGAGCTGAAGGACTGGCAGGGCTGGCTGGACCCGAAGGAGCTGCACGAAATCGCCGACCGAGAGCGGGGTTGGTATCGTTGCTTGACGCAGCTGCTCTCGGCGCCGGTCGAAGCCTGGCGGCACGACAACGCGCGGAGCGTGGGCGCGATGCTGCTGGGGTTCAAGAAGAGCCCGGAGCATTTTGAAACTTGCTCGAAATTCCTGCCGCAGGTGGGCCTGCAGCTGATGTGGGATCGCGGCGAGGCGCAGACGTTCGAGAAGGCGCAGCTGTTCGTGTCATCGAACCACGCGCAGCTGCGCCAGCTGTTCGAGGGCACGCCGTGGGCGGGACGGGCGGGCCAGCCGGGTCCGTGGGCGTGGGCGCTGCGCCAGGCGCCGCCGGCGCTATGGACAAATGCGAAATGCGGGCGCGGCTTCCTGCAGAAAGCGAGCGGCATTGCGATCCGGATCGCCAAGGCGCTTCCGGACGTTGGCGCTGACGAGGAGGAGTGAGCCGATGACAGCGGACGAGGTGCGGGAGCTTGGGACGGTGGCGTTGAAAATGGCGCGGGACCGACGCAGGGGCGGGCGGGCGATGATGGCGCGTCTGTCGCTGCGCACGGTGCGGGGCATTGACAGGAGAGCGGGGCGCGGCGGCGACACTCCGAGGCCCCGCTCTCAACCCGTGATGAAGGGAGACCGGGCATGCCAAAATTCGTGATGATCAAGCGGCGGGACGGTGAAGAGGTGCCGATCAATCCCGACGCGGTCGACTACGTGCGGCGGATCGGCCAGACGACGACGATCTCGCTCGGATCGGGCGCATCGTTCCGAGTGAGCGCGACGGTGGCGGAGGTGCTGGAGGCCTTGGAGGCGACGGGCGGGGAACGCCGGGTGGTCGAGGGGGAGCGGCACCCGGGCGGCATCGAGACGACGCCGTCGGCCACCACCCCACAGGCGTCCGTGTCCGGCCCCGGCGCCGGAAACGAGGCGGCCCAAACGCCGAGTGGGGGAAGCGCCGGCCAGCCCGGCGAGGATGACGACGCCCACGATCCGGACGCGCACGCGCAGCAGGAGCAGATGGCCGCGCACGACGATGGGGAGCGACGGCGCGAGGAGCGGCGCGAGGAGCGGCGCGACGAGCGGCGCGAGGAGCGGCGCGACGAGCGGCGCGGCCTCGGTCTCGGGAGGCGCTAATGGCCACGGGACCGATGATGAGAGCGGGGAAAAAAATGATGGCGACAGGACCAATCAAGAAATCGGGGACGTTCAAGGGCAAGTCGAACAAGCTCGGTCACGGCGGACGCGCTGCGCAGCTGAAGGCCAGAGGCGTTCCGGGCGGCGTGATCGGCAACCTGGCGCGGAAGGCGCAGGCTGCGCCGGGCCAAAAAAACTACCACGGCAAACGATAGGAGCGGCCGGGCCGACCCGACCCGGTCGCGTGGGCGCCCGCGCCTCGCGGCAACTCCAAGCCGCCGGCTCTAACTAGCCCCCTAGCCCGCCGGCGGAAGCGGCGGCGTAAAGGACGGCCACGGAACCCCTGGAGGGACATGCCCCCCGCCAGGGGTTCTTCCGTCTCCGACCTTGGCTGCAAACTGGCAAGCTGAAGGTTGTACGCGGGAGGCGGGCGATGGGGGGTGACGTGCGGCGTCTGATGTGGCTGGCGATTGCGCTCTATGGCGCGCTCGGGCTCTACGCGTGGGTGCTGCTGGCGAGCTGCCACTGCCAGTGAGTGGGAACGAAAAAGGCCCCGGCGTTTCCGCCGAGGCCAGTCTCTCGCGCTCAACCCTACGGGAGGGTTAGATCACGTTCGCACCATTTTGCGAAGGTCGTTCAGGACCTGGTTGACGATCGCCGCCTCGATCGCGTCGGCCTTCTTGAGCCGGCGCTTCACGCGTTCCACGGCCGCGTAGATCGCCTTGTTGTGCGCCTTGTTGCGGGAGCGGCGCTTGGAGAGGGCATGCGCCTCGTCGCGGGTGACTTTGACGGTTGGCATCTTAAGGTTCCTTTGCTGGGGTTTGATCGGCATGGCGCGCCCACGGTTCGAGCTGGTCGACGATCGGGGCGAGCTTTTCGTGCAGGGCGGCCAGGACGCCACGGGCGGATCGGTAGTCGCGATCCGCGCGGGCGGCCGTCCAGACGCGCTGCAGGGTGCGTGGCGCTATGCCGGTGAGGCGACCCATGCCGGCGGCCCACAAGGGCCCCCAGATCGCCTCGCCGAACGCGGTGACCACGGCCGCGTAATTGACGCGCGGGGTGGGCGCCGGCGCCTGGGGCAGGTTGAGATCGCTCATCCGGCGTAACCGTTCGCGCGGGCCCAGGTGGCGAGGTGGTCGACGACGCCGGCCGGCACGCCGATCTCGCCGGGTTGGCCGTGTCCGAGGGCGTGGTGGGTCTCGACGGCGGCAAGGTAGGCTTGCGGGCCGCCGGCGTTGTTGCGGACGATGCAGGCGAGGCGGCCGCTTTCGGTGGGGATCAGCGCGGCCTTGAAGCCGCACCATTCGTGCTCGACGCCGAGAATCGTGGTCGGCTCGGGCGCTGGCTGGTAGTCGACGCCTTCGATCGCGGGCTGCTCTACAAGCGATTCGCCGCTGCAATCATCGCAGTAGCCGGCGTCAAAGACGTTGCCGAGTTCCCAACACTGGTTCTCGGTGTCTGAAACGGCCCACGCGTCGCGCATGACGTTGGCGCTTCCGCAGTCGCCGCAAACGATCTTGATCCGTGCCATTGCAGTTATCCTTTGCTGGTTGGGTGGGTAGAGATAGGACACCTGGCGAGCCGGTCAAGCCCGCCAGGTGTGACGTATCGCAGCGCTAGGCGTCGAGGCGCCCTAGGTCGAGTAATTCCCGCACGTAGTCGGGATCAACGGCGATGTTGCGCTCGCGAAGCAAGACCACAATTTCCTGAATTGAGCGATGACTCATGCGAGACACTACGGCGCGAATCTCCGCGTCGATGTGAGCCTGGGAAAGAGCAATTCGTTTCCGGTAAGCGTTTGTCATTTCGGTTCCTCCTAGAGTGGGCGTTAGCGCCCAAGGGAAGGGCGCACACGGACGAACCGCGTGCGCCCCTGCCTTCGACGCTAGGAGCCGAACACGACGCCTAGCAGGGCCGGGACGCGGTCGGCTTGCGTGTCGACGCGCTCGATCCGGACGCCTCCGTCCGCTCGCATCGAGCCGGTGAAGTAGCCGCCGTTGTGGCGGCCGTAGATTTGGGCGCGGTCGGCGCCGATCTTGACTTCGAGGAACGGCCAGCGCGCCTTTAGGGCCTCGGCGTGGGCGAGGAGCTGCGCATCGTCGTGGGCTTGCTGGGCGAGGCGCAGCGTGACCTGGTCGACGATCGCCCGGGCAGGCTCGATCAGGCGGCGCTTGATGTCGCCGGCGAGCTTGTCGATCGGGCGGGTCGCGTCGAGGGTGATGCTGGGGATGCGCTGAAGGTCCGAGCGGTAGTGCAAGCGATCGGCGCGCGGGTCATAAGCGGACACCTTGACGCGGCCGCTGCGGGCGCCCCATACGGCGCTGAGGCAGAGGCGCAGGCCGTCGATCTCCAGGCGGCCCCGGTAGTGCTCGGACTCGTCGTGGACGAGCTGGGCGCCGAGGGCGGGCGCGAGATCGCTGGCGAGCGCGTGGATGTCGAGGCGCTTCTCGCCCCATTGTTGGGTGACCATGTAGTCAGTCATCGGGTTAGGTTCCTTTGCTGGGTTCGGCTCCTAGCGGCCGTGCGAAGGCTGGCGACGGCGAGCGCGGCCAGCCCTGGCAGGGCCGCTAGGCGGCGGCTTCGACCGGGTCGCGGTCGACTTCGAGTCGCCAGACGTACTTGCGGAATCCGGCCGGCGCCCGTTCCCGTGGGCAGAGCGTGGCGGACACGAAAAACGAGCCGGTGACGTCTTGGCGGGCAAGGGTGTCGGCCCGCAGGTTGCGGAGGAGTTGGCGCAGGTGGTCGACGTTGCGGATGTCGACCACGAAACTGGCGTAAGGGGTGGCAAACATCGCCCACGTGAGCACGCGGTGCGGCGCTTTGCCGGCGAAGGTGCAAGGGTTCGCGCTGATGCGGATTTTGGCCATGTGTGGGGTTCCTTTGCTGGGTCTCGTCAGCGCCGGCCAAACCGGCGGACCGTCGGGGCGCCGGAGCGCCCCTAGGTTTCGACCTAGAAAGCTTTGGGATTCTCGCGGCGCCATTTGGCGTAATCGGCGCGGGCCAGCTCATTGGCGAGCGGTTCCCAGTTGTCGCCCATGCTCCGCGCTCGCTCGCGCTCGATGGCGCTGAAAGGCAGGACCAGGAGCTTCGCGAAGCGCTCCGCCGCGACCTGATTGTGGATGCGGTCCTGCAAGACCCAAGACGCGGGCGGGGTTGTTGGCTGGGGTAGTCTGGCGCTGGCGCCCCATTTGGCGCCGTTCGAGCCGTACTGGGCGAGAATCGCCTGGCGCTTGGACTTGGTGAGCTTGACGCTCGCCTTGGGTTTCGCGGGCACCGTGGGCGCCGGGAGGCGGATCGCGGGCGGCGCCTGGCGCAGGATCGCGCCGAGGGTGAGCGCTGCGGCGCGCCAATCGCGCCGCTGGCGGGAAGCCTCGGCCTTGGCGAGGAGCGCAAGCGCGGCATTTGGAGTCGGGGTTTCGACGAGGGACATGGTGAAGGTTCCTTTGCTGGGAATCGGCTCTAGGCGCCGTGCGAAGGCTGGCGACGGCGGGCGCCGCCAGCCCTGGCAGGGCGCCTAGAAGGGGATGGCGATCTCCGCCAGCGCCGCCTCGAACGCGTCGGCGCCCATGACGAGAAGCGCGAGATCGCTGAGGCCTACGTGCTGGCCGCGTTCGTCCCGGACCCGATAGTGAACCGCGCGGTCGGCGGCCCAGAGCGACGGATCATCGAGCATGTTGCGCACGGTGAGCGCGGTCCAAAGCTCGCCTTGGAAACAGGCGACTCGCATCGATTGCCGCTCGATGGCGCAGCCGCGCGAATCCCAGCGATTGGTTTCGAGGTGGAGGTAGTATTTCACGGGTGAAGCTCCGTAGTCTGAAGTTACCACGCGATCCGATTGATCTTGTGGCGGTTATAGGTGTGGTTGCGGCGAATGTCGGCGCGGGTTTGCTTGCCCGTACCCCGGCACGAAAAGCACGTGCCTTGGTGCGTCATCGAGCCGTTGACGCAAGCGCCCCATCCGTAGACCCCGGACCCGCGACACTTCTCGCAAGGACCGGGTTGCTCATTGGGCTGGCTCAAGTCGTACATCGCGCTCGCTCCTAGGCGTCGTAGGTCTCGACCGAGCCATCCGCGTAGACGATGGCGTCGGGGTCGCTGGTCGGGTCGGCGTAGAAGCGGAGCGCGTCGTCGTCCGACTCCGCGTAACGGATGCTTTCGATCAGTGCGCGGCTCGCGTGGGGCGCCAGGTGAACGAGAAGGGCGGCGATTTCTTCGGAGGTGTTGAAGTAGGACATTGGGTCAGTTCCCTTGCTGGTCTCTGCGACGCACCGTGCGTCGGTGACTGACTTATGCGCAGACACTCGGACCGGGGTCAACTGGGGCAAGGTGCGACAGGCTGACGCACCGGATCGCCTCAGTTGGGCGAACCCGATTGGCGCCCCGGACCCGATTGGCGCTTGCCAGCCCGGACCCGTTGGGGGATTGTTGAGCGCCTCCCTTTGGGAGCCTGGCCAATCACCCGGAAGGCTTTGGAACTCGCGGA
>Ga0306925_10000159_pt1 | contig 40232 bp, 37 predicted proteins | sample flu12Cox44000176_FD_203755 | JGI IMG/M metagenome (GOLD analysis project Ga0306925, IMG submission 203755) | Lab enrichment of tropical soil microbial communities from Luquillo Experimental Forest, Puerto Rico - flux8day.12C.oxic.44.000.176 (v2)... | ecosystem: Environmental > Terrestrial >... | reverse complement strand
GCACAGGTCGAGCGTTGATCGCTGCCGCGACTGAGACATCGCGGTCCGTACGGGGAGGTCCGGCTAGCGATACCGAGTAGAAGCTAAGGAGAACGAGAAAGGCGAAAATCGGCCGATGACGGCCGCCGGAAGTAAGTCTGAACGTCATCGTAAACTCCTGCGAAGCGGTGCAGGTGTTCAGTTCTACGCAGCAGTGCTACTCAGCGCAGGATCCAAGATCTCGTCTTCGTGGCGGAACTGGAGATCGTAGAGTGTGGCATATAAACCGCCGGCTCTTAGCAATTCCTCGTGCTTACCCCTTTCCACAATGCATCCACCCTTCAGCACAAAAATCGCGTCAGCGCGTTGTACGGTGGAAAAGCGATGTGCGATGACGAGTGTGGTTTTGCCGTGCATCAAATGGGCTAGCCCCTGGAAGACCAGTTTTTCCGAAGCTGAGTCAAGTCCGGTGCTGGGTTCGTCCATGACGAGAATCGGGGTATTGCGAATGATGGCGCGGGCGATGGCAATGCACTGGCGCTGTCCGCCAGAGAGCGTGATTCCCCGTTCGCCCACAATCGTGTTGTAGCTTTCTGGAAGCTTGCGAATGAACTCATCCGCACCAGCCTGCTTGGCCGCCTGTAGAATCTGGCGCCGCGTCGCTTCCGGTCTGCCATACGCGATGTTTTGCCAGATGGGCGCACGGAAAAGGATGCTTTCCTGCAGGACAAAGCTCATCTGGTCGCGCAAAGACTTCTGCAAGTAATCGCGGACATCACGGCCGTCAATTCTTACGCTCCCGGCACTGGGGTCATAAAAACGGCCGATCATGTTGGCGATGGTGGTCTTGCCGGCGCCAGTGGGGCCAACCAAGGCCACGAGTTGCCCGGGCTCGATCCTGAAGGTGATATCCCTCAACACAAACCGGCCGGGGACATAACTGAAGCTAACCTGCTGGAATTGGATTTCGCCTTTAAAGCGCTGCGCCGGTATTGCGGTCGGAAGATCGACTACCTGAGGTTTGGTGTTCAAGACCTCGCTAATTCGTTCGTAACCAACCGCCGCCTTCGAGTAGCTGTCAGTCATCTTGGCGAAGTCTTGCATCGGTTTGAACATCTTGCCGAGGTACCAGATGAAGACAATTAGCGAGCCGGCAGAAAGCGAGCCAGCCAGCACCAGGCGGCCGCCAAACCAGAGCACGAGAGCAGTGCCGGTAGCGACAATCAGTCCGACCATTGGGGATAGTTTCGCTTTTAGACTGCGTGCCCTCAGCGCGATTTGCACGCTCTCTGCACTGTCTTCTTCGAGCCTGCGTTGTTCGTAATCTTCGCGCGCGAGTGCCTTAATCACGCCGATGGAAGAAAGGACTTCCTGCAAGCGCGAAACGATCTCGCTTTCCTTCTTGCGGACTTCGCGCATTGCCTTCTTACTTCGCCGAGTATTGCTGTAGGTGATGCCAAATAGCACCGGCGCAACCGACAAGGCAATCAATGTAAATTCCCAGTTCAGGTAAAACATGACTACCACCATCCCCAGCAGCGTCATGGCGTCGACTAGAAAGGTCAGCATATTGGAGACGATGAAGCTTTGAATCGCGTCAATGTCGCTGGTGAGCCTGCTGATAAGTTCTCCGGTCTGCTTCTTCTTGTGGTAGTCGAGCGACAGATGCTGAATATGGGAGTAGAGCATGCGGCGCAGATCGTGCATCACCCACTGCCCCACAGTGGTGGTCAGATGCTTGTCGGTGTAGAAGCAGACTGCGTCGAGCAGCGCTATGCCGATCACGGCAAAGGCAGCGAAAGCCAAAATCGTGGCCTTGTTGGAGCCGATAGCGGATGTCACCCACCTGTTTAAGCCGTGGCCTAGACCCTTGTTGCCGAAAGTGTCGAAAGCAAGCTTCAGAGGCCACGGCTCCAGCAAATTGGCGACGCCTTCGCCCAACACGGCAACAAGACCAAACGCCAGAAGCTTCGAATGCGGCTCTAACAGTCCGGCGATACCTCGCCAGCGAGGGCTTGCGAGATTGAGAGAACTACCGCCGGGTCTCTCGGAGGATGCCTCGTGACTCGACAGTTTTCCGTTTTCCGTCGCAATATCGGCGCGATCGTACACAGTCTCTGTGTCCATCAGTGGTGTTCATCCCGCACTTGAGGCCCTACTTCTCTGGCTCCGCCGCTCCGGAAATGCCGAGCTTGTGGAAGTACTTTCGCGGCACGAACTCTTCGAACATGTGAAATCCGATGCTTGAAGCCAGGGCGGTAGAACCGCGTCGAAAAGCCCAGCCGGCTGTAGCGCGGTTATCCGGATACCACGTATTCGAAATGAAGGCAGCTCCGTAGGCTCCTGCAAAGCGCGAGTATGCGGGAATTCGATGCCCTCTGGCCGTTTCCGAGGTGAAGGTTTCAGCAATGACGTGCTTGGTGCGAGGCCAAAATCCAGTCTCTCCGGAAAGGTGGTAGCGAGGATCCTCTCCGTCGGCCGCAGCTACGCCGAACCGTATGGTTTCGGAAATGAAATGCCGGCTCATTCCAGAAGCGAATCGCTTGCCGTATCCCTCGCCTCCTTGGCCCCACGCGGGAGGTTCGTTCTCCGCCTGTCCTATAGCCGCGCCGAGAGCCGGACCTACCACAGTGTAGGGTCTGATCAATGAGTTTCTGTAAATATCCCAGCGGTCCCGCAGAGTCAGGTCCTTCACCGGCATATACGGTGGTTTTGGTACGTCCGCTTGTCTCTGAGCGGAAGGTGCATCAGGCAAGGTTTGCTGCCCATCATTTGATGCTGAGGTCTGACTCGTCTGTTGAGCATTGATGGACTCAGGTGTGAGGACAATACACAGAATTACGAGTGCTACTGTCGTTGAGAGGCGAGAACAGAGAACTACCGGTAAATGTATGTGGGATTTGTGCGCCATCATAAGACTCCTCTCCAAGTACCTTGCAGACGGACTCGAACCATGCCGTTCGAATCGGGACGTCGGCGCTAACAGGACCTTCTTCCCTCCAGTCTGCGAGCCCTAAAAAGGCCCACCACTTGATCCCAGCGAACCCAGTTATTAGGACGATAGCGGCAATTTTCAAGGTTGTATGCTACGACCTAGGGTAAAACTCGTAGTCGCAGGACTTTGTACCTTTAAGTAGGACTTCGTACCCGTAAGTTGTTGCCAACAGACTCCTTGAACTGAGCATCAAATTACGTCAGACGTGAAACTCATAATCCAACCTAGTGACGGAGTAAAGCCATTGATCGAGGGGATCGATCGCGCCCGCAAGAGTGTCGAGATTGCGATCTTCCGCTTCGATCGGAAAGAAGTGGAGGCGGCGCTCGAAAATGCTGTGAAACGAGGTGTTTTCGTTCATGCGCTGATTGCCGACACTAATCGCAATGGTGAAAAGAACCTGCGCAAGCTAGAAATGCGCTTGCTCGCGAAGGGGATGACTGTGGCCCGCACTTCAGACGATCTGGTGCGCTACCACGGGAAAGTAATGATCATCGACCGCAAGGAGCTCTACATTCTCGCGTTCAATTTCACGCACCTAGATATCGATCACAGCCGCAGCTTCGGAATCGTCACCAAGAATCAAAACCTGGTTGAGGAGGCCATCCGGCTTTTTGAGTCGGACGCCAAGCGTCAGCCGTACGCTCCGAAGAACAATCGATTTGTAGTCAGCCCAATCAATGCCCGCGAGCGGCTGTCTTCATTCCTCAGTGGGGCGAAGCAGGAGCTTCTCGTCTACGATTCCAAAATCAGCGACCGAGCCATGATTCGGGCGCTGGAAGGCCGAATGCGAGCAGGCGTCAGCGTTCGAATCATCGGTCGCGTGGCTGGCGCCAAGCGCAATCTGGAGGCGCACAAACTTGCAACAATGCGGTTGCACACACGGACCATCGTCCGCGATCGGAAGCAGGTCTTTATCGGAAGTCAAAGTCTTCGCGAACTGGAACTGGACGCGCGCCGCGAAGTGGGAGTGATTATTCCCGACCTGAAGCTGGTCGCTAAAGTCGTCCAGACTTTCGAGGAAGACTGGAATACTTCGGTCGTTTCCGCAGGCAAGCCCCGAGCCGCCAAAGCCGCGGAAGCTGTGGCGGTGGCGGCGACCAAGGCTGCCGAAGTCATTGCCCAGGATCTCGATGACATAGCACCGGTCGTGGAGCGGGTGCTGCAAGAGGTCGCGGGAAAGGCAGTCGAGGTCGAGCTAGATTCAGAAGGCCTGGAGGCTTGTGTCAAAGCGGCTGTAAAGTCGGCGGTGAGTGAAACGGTTCGAGATTTTGTCGAGGTGGGTCAAGGTGATGATAGCCAGGGAGAATAGAACACGACGTAGGGTTAACCGCTTCGTCGGCACAGGTTGCCTTGTCATGCTGATGGTCAAAGGGCCGATCGCCGCCGCTCCGCAAGCCTTGCCTTCAAAGTCGCCACCGGCTAACGCTGACTCTCTTGTCATTTCGGATTATGAGAAGCGGCTGCAGGGCTACCTGAAGCTGAGGAAGCAGGCGGCCGCGGGCATTCCGCCGCTGAAGGCCACCGATTCTCCCGGGCAAATTAAGGACCGTCAGCTTCTGCTGGGCTCTAAGATTCAGGCTGAACGTTCACAGGCGAAACAAGGTGACATTTTTTCCCCTGACACGTGCCAGCTGTTTAAGAAGTTGATTGCCATGGCCTATCGAGAATCTGATCCGGCCAAGGTGAAGGCTAGTCTGCGTCATTCTGAACCTGTGAAGGATGTTCCGGTGTACGTGAATGCTTCGTACCCGGAAAAGGTTCCGCTGCAGACAATGCCTCCTTCGATTCTGGCCAATGTACCTCCGCTTCCTAAAGATCTGGAGTACCGGATCGTTGGGCAGACTCTGGTGCTGCGAGATCAGGAGGCGAATATCGTGATTGACTTTATTCCTGGAGCAATACCGAGCTCCTGACTTGACCACATATGAGACCGCGGGTCCCTTTTGTCGTACTGGCCATCCTCGCCCTGACGTGGGGGGAGATTGCAGTTCCGTGCCGGATTGTCGGCGCTGACTTGCAACAGACCGGGGCGTCGACAAGTGTAAGCAAGCAATTTCTAACTCCTTGTGAGCTTCCTCCCGTCCAGAAGGCGGTGCGATTTGCAGTGATAGGAGACAGTGGTACCGGAAACAGCCGCCAATACGAAGTTGCCCAGGAAATGGAAAAGTGCCGCGAGCAGGCTGGGTTCGACTTCGTAATCATGCTAGGCGACAACATCTATGGTGGAAAGAGCCGGCAGGATTTCGAGCGAAAATTTGAAATTCCCTACAAGCCGCTGCTCGATACCGGGGTGAAGTTTTACGCTTCAATTGGCAATCACGACGACCCCAACGAGCGACTCTACAAGCCCTTTAATATGGGTGGGAACCGCTACTACAGTTTCAAGAAAGGGAACGCCACCTTCTTCGCTCTGGACAGCAATTACATGGATTCCGAGCAAATCGAGTGGCTTGAGCGCCAACTGCAATCCACCACGACGACATGGAAAATATGCTTCTTCCATCATGCTCTTTACTCCGACGGGCGGTATCACGGACCCGATCTCGATTTACGTGCGCACCTGACGCCGATCTTTCAAAGATACGGTGTAAATCTGGTCTTTTCAGGTCATGATCACGTGTACGAGCGCATCAAGCCAAAAGACGGTGTGTATTACTTTTTGCTCGGCAATTCCGGCGAGTTAAGATACCGCAACCTCAAGCCATCTCCCGATACGGCTACCGGTTTCGATACGGACAATAGTTTCTTACTGGCTGAAATCGATGGCGACACACTTTACTTTCAGACAATTTCCCGAACCGGTCAGGTGGTAGATTCAGGAGCTCTGGGCCGGCTGCAATAAGTGCGGATGCGTCGTGGGTAACTATCCCGAAGTATCGCGCTGCATCACAGTGGCACAAGACAGCTAAAGCACCGTGAGTCGTTACCTACGGCGAGAAGCAAACGATATGAGTTGCTTGGCATCGCGATGCTGCGCGCGAACTGTTAGAGTAAGAATAGGTGTGCTAATCGCGCCCTCCAGACCTTTCGATTTGCCGGGTCAGCCATGTTCTATTCGACCGACGACCTTCGTATCAAATGGATCAAAGTTGTGCTGCCTCCTGTTTTTCTGGAGGAAGAACTTCCCACCACGGAAAAGGCATCAGCCACGGTCTATCAGGCGCGCCAGCAGATTGCGAGCATTCTTCGGGGCGAAGATCACCGCTTGCTGGTAGTGGTGGGGCCTTGTTCTATCCACGACACAAAGGCGGCGCGCGAATATGCAGCCCTGCTGAAGCGGGCCATAGAGGCGCACTCGAAAGACCTACACATCATCATGCGCGTGTACTTCGAGAAGCCGCGCACCACCATCGGGTGGAAGGGTCTCATCAACGATCCTTATCTCGACCAGTCATTTAAGATCAATGACGGCTTACGGCTGGCACGGCACTTGCTGCTCGATCTTGCCGAGATGGAAGTGCCCGCGGGCACCGAGTTCCTCGACATGATCACGCCGCAATATGTGGCGGGCTTGGTGAGCTGGGGAGCCATCGGCGCTCGCACTACCGAGAGCCAGTTGCACCGGCAGTTGGTCTCTGGATTGTCGTGCCCGGTGGGCTTCAAGAACGCGACGTCCGGCGAGGTGCAGATCGCGGTGGAAGCTGTGTTGTCGGCGGCACATCCGCATACGTTTCTCGGCCACACCAAGCATGGCCAATCAGCAATCTTCGCTACAGCCGGCAATCCCGATTGTCACGTGATTCTGCGCGGAGGAAGAGGCAAAGTGAACTACACCGCTGCCGCTGTAGAACAGGCGTGCCGCAGACTCGAAGCCGCAGGTCTGAAGCCCAAAGTAATGATCGATTGCAGCCACGCCAACAGCAACAAGGACTACACCCGCCAGGCCATGGCGTGTCACGATGTTGCCGCACAGATTGAGGCCGGCGAACAGCGGATCATCGGGGTGATGCTGGAGAGCAATCTTGTGGCGGGAGCGCAAAAGCTGGTCCGCGGACAGCCGCTGGTTCATGGGCAGAGCATTACGGACGGTTGCATGGGATGGGACGAAACCGCCGGCCTGCTCGGGCGACTGGCGTCCGCGGTACGGCGGGGAAGGATGGCAGCGACCCGCGAAGCCGTAGTGTAGACTCATCCGACAGCGAAAGTTCCAATCATCGGGGCTTCGGCCCTTTCCGCGGAGTTACGCATGGATGTGCTTGCTATTGACGTAGGCGGTACCAACGTAAAGCTTCTGGCAACGGGACATGAGGCCCGGCGAAAGTTTCCCTCTGGCCCCAAGATGACCGCCAAGATAATGGTGGAGGAAGCACGCAAGGTGACCGCCGACTGGAAGTACGACGTGGTCTCCATCGGCTACCCCGGACCAGCAATCGATGGCCGCATTCTGGCAGAGCCGCACAATCTTGCAAAGGGTTGGTGTGGATTCAATTTCGAGAAGGCTTTCAATCGTCCCGTGAAAATCATCAACGACGCCGCCATGCAGGCCCTCGGCAGCTATAAGGGCGGCCGCATGTTGTTTCTAGGGCTGGGAACGGGCCTGGGCTCGGCGATGATCATCAACGGCTCTCTGCAACCGATGGAACTCGCGCATTTGCCGTACCTCAAAGCGACATATGAGGACTACGTGGGCTTGCGCGCTCTGGTTCGATACGGCAAAAAAAGATGGAGGAAGTACGTCTTCGATGTGGTGCAAGCACTATCTGCCGCGCTCGAACCCGATGATATCGTCTTGGGTGGCGGCAACGTTAATCGATTGAAGACTCTTCCTCCCAAGTGCCGCGAAGGCAACAATGCCAACGCCTTCATTGGGGGATTTCGCTTGTGGGAAACGCCTAATGCGTTCGCACAGCATACCGCGGCTTATCCTGTCTCGATTGGTGCTGAACCAGCTCCGCTCAACAAGAAATCGGCCAAGAAGAAAAAGACTCATGGATTGTAGCGGCGCCAGCGATCGGCCCAACCCGATCGCGCTGATTGAGGAGGCCTGCAATCGCATCTACAGCCTGGCCCGCGAGACTTCACTGATGTGGTTGCCGCACGATCCTCCGGTGCCGGGATCGGCTCGTCTCTTCGCCAAAATGGAGCAGCAGCAAGTCACCGGTTCTTTCAAGGTCCGCGGCGCGGCGAACAAAATATTCAGTCTCGATCAGGAGGTAGCGGCTCGAGGCGTGGTGGCTTCGTCCACAGGCAATCATGGTCTTGGAGTGGCGGCTGCTGCACACTCTCGGGGCATTGACGCCGAAGTCTTTCTCTCTTTCCAGGTCCCCGAACTCAAGTGGAAGAAGATCGAATCGTACGGTGCACGCATTCGCATGATCGGTGAGAGCCCGCTGAACGCAGAACTGGCTGCTCGCGCTGCCGCCCAGGATTCTGGGCGTACCTATATCTCGCCGTATAACGATTGGCAGGTGATGGCAGGGCAGGGCACGATCGCGGTTGAGCTTCTTCAGCAAATGCGAAATATTGATGCTGTTTTCGTGGCAACCGGTGGCGGCGGTTTGATCAGCGGCATAGGAAGCTACCTGAAGGCGCGCTCACCACAAACCGAAGTGGTAGCCTGCTGGCCGGAGAACTCTCGTGTGTTATATGAGTGCCTGCACGCAGGGCGCATTGCGGATTATCCCGAGACATATACTCTTTCGGAGAGCACGGCGGGTGGTGTCGAACCAGGGTCGATTACTTTCGATTTAGCGCGCGATGTTATCAGCCGGAGCGTGCTGGTTTCCGAAGACGGGATTCTGGATGCCATGGTCTGGGCCTATCAACACGGCTGGACCATCGAGGGCTCAGCTGCGGTTGCTCTGGCGGCGTTCTTCGCCGATCCCTCTCGATACGACGACAAGAACGTTGTGGTCGTTTTCTGCGGCGGCAACCTATCACCAGAGGTCGATGCTCGCCTTCGCCAGCGCTCATCCGCATAGGAACCGAGAAAGACATGTTTCGTCACGCCATCGTGCGGCCACCGGCAGCGAATTTCGCCGACGGCCTCACGACCGCCAACTTGGGTAAGCCCGATCTTGCCCTAGCGACAGCCCAACACGAAGCCTACTGCGCGGCACTAGCCGGGTGCGGACTACAGATTCATAGCCTGCCCGCAGAAGAACAATATCCAGATTCCACATTCGTGGAAGATACCGCTGTCCTCACTCCCAACTTTACCATTCTGGCGCGTCCCGGCACACAGTCACGGTTGGGCGAGGTGACTGCCATTGCACCGGTGCTTCGACGCTTTTATTCAACTGTCTACTTGATCGAGTCGCCCGGCACGCTCGATGGCGGAGACATCTGCGAGGCCGGAAATCACTTTTTCATCGGTATCTCGCAGCGCACGAACCAGGAAGGCGCTCGCCAGCTGGCTGCGATTGTCGAAGCCCATGGATATAAGACCTGGGTGGTGGACATTCGCAACATCAGTTCGATCCTGCATCTCAAAAGCGGCATCGCCTACCTGAACAACAACCACATGCTACTAATGGAAGAACTCGCTGGAAGAGAAGAATTCTCCAGCTATGAGGTAATCTCCATCCCAGCTTCGGAGACCTACGCCTGCAATTGCCTGCTCGTGAATGACACCGTCCTTGTTCCGTTCGGATTTCCACACGCTAGCACCGAACTTGCGCGCCGCAGCTACAAGATTCTTGAGTTGGACATGTCCGAGTTCCGCAAGATGGACGGAGGCGTGAGCTGCTTATCGTTGCGATTCTAAGCTAGTGCCGCACTTAGCAGAGCCGACTTCTATCCATCGAAATGGTTTGTCGCCGTTGCCTCGCCACGCGGCCTCTCTGCAGTTTTTTGGTGAGGGCACGAGAGCAGGCGGAGAGTCAGGCCCAGGCCAAGGCGCGTCAGCAGGCCGAAGAAGCCGCCCGCACCGAAGCCCAGCTGAAGGACCAGGCCGATGTCGCTCGCAAGCAGGCCGAAACCGAAAGAGCTCGCGCAGAAGAGGCTGATGCCCGTGCCGAGCTTGAACGCAAAATGGTAATTGCGGCAGTAGATGCAGGTACGGCTTCCGCTATTGCCGAGAATGCCCAGCTCGACAAGGAAGCTCTCCTTCAGCTCGATATCGACGCCAAAAAAGATGCTGCCACGCTGGAGCGGGAGAAAAAGGCCCGTGACGCCGCCTTGGCCCAGCGTCGCCAGTTGCAGCTCGATGCCGGACACAAGTCCGCCGAAGCGGCAGCTCAAATTGCCAACGCTAGACTCTTAACGCCTGCACAGATGAGCCATTCCGACCTCTTCGATGTTTCCAATGGAACTGTCGTCACAAACTGGAGCGGTCGCGGCACGGACTCTGTGAATTCCGGCGGCACCTCCTGCGGAGAATTCTCGACCACAACCAAATACCCGCCGGATATGTTCAATGGGTCGGGTGGATCACCCTGTCGTGCAACGGTCTTCGCCGACAACCAGCCGCTCGGCACTGAGCACCGGATTGAGTGGAAGACGCCGCGGCCGGTCACGGTACAGAGTCTGGGTCTGTTCGCGGCCCACGACCAGATTCGGCTGAAGAGATCATTCAGTAGTTTCAACTTCTACGTGAGAAAAGATGGGAAATGGCTACTCGTCAAGCAGTTTAGCCCACGCGGCCTGAGTCCTACGGTAATTTACGGCGGAAGCTGTGGCTTGCAGCCCTGTTTCCCGCCGCCCGCTCAAGCCTACGCCCCAGGTAACGTGCTTGCAGTGTGCATCAACATTTCCGCGACCACCGGCGAGGAGTTCCGCGCGGGATTCGTGCAGTGGACTAGCATGGCGGAGCGCAGCTCGGGTCCGCGCGTGCTGCAACTCGACGGTTACCCGAATCCTGACTGCCGCAACTAACTGACCCATCTACTTGAATGCTGGAGATCGCATTAATAATTTTCGCTGTGCTCTCTATGTTCTCAGTGGTGAATTTATCTTCGACTGCGTGCCTGCTCTTCCACAGCCCAGCACCGTATAATCGAAGCTTCTGTCGATGAGCTATCAAGTTCTGGCCCGCAAATACCGACCGCAAAAGTTCGCCGATGTTATCGGGCAGGACCACGTTACCCGTACGCTCAAGAATGCAATCGAGCAGCAGCGAATCGCGCATGGATACATCTTCAGCGGGCACCGTGGCATCGGCAAAACCACCATTGCCCGTATTCTGGCAATGGCCCTCAACTGCCGCTCCAAAGACCACCCAGTTTCTGAGCCATGCGGTGTTTGTGATTCCTGCGTTGAAATCCGCGCCGGCAATTCCGTTGACGTTATTGAGATCGACGCTGCCACCAATCGCGGCATCGACGAGATCCGCGAACTACGCGATGCGGCTCGCTACCGCCCCGCGCGCGACCGCTACAAGATCTGGATTCTCGACGAAGCCCACCAGATCACCGACGCTGCCTTCAACGCATTGCTGAAAACACTGGAGGAGCCGCCTTCGCACGTCATCTTCATGATGGCGACCACCCAGCCGGAAGACATCCCGCAGACCATCCGCTCTCGCTGCCAGCACTTCAGCTTTCACGCGGTTAGCTTCGACGACATCGTCGCTCAGTTGCGCGATATTGCGAAACAGGAAGGCATCAAGGCTGACGATGACGAGCTCGCCATGCTCGCCGAAGCCGGCGACGGATCCATGCGCGACGCTCTTAGCATCATGGACCAGGCTATCGCGAGTTGCGGCGACACACTGAGCAGCGATTTGGTGCGTGGCCTGGTTGGCAGCGTTGGCTCCGACTGGCTCGAAGAGATCATGGACGCGGTGTCGCGTAATTCCAGCGAAGACCTGCTTCGTCTGCTGGATCGCCTCCTTGTGGAAGGACACAATGCGCAACATCTTGCGCGGCAGATGGTTCGTTTCCTGCGTAACACCCTGGTGGCGAAGGTGGCAGGAAACCAATCGCCTCTGCTTCAGACCTCGTCCGATGAGCGAGCTCGTCTCGCTCGTGTCGCCACACGCTTCAGCGAAGAAGACCTGGCACGCTTCCTGCAGATTATGCTGCGCACGCATTCCGAGCTCGGCTACAAGCAGGAACAGCGCTTCCATCTCGAGCTGGGGCTGCTGAAGCTCGTTCATGCCCAACGGTTGCTGCCGCTGGAGGAGTTGCTGGGCGGGGAAGCGGGCAAATCTGCTGCCGCGGGTGAGCGTGGAACCAGAGCAGTTGGCGGACCTGGCTTGTCCTCTTCACGCCCCGCTGCGGCTGCCGGCCGTCCGATAACGCCGGAATCGTCGGTCCCGCGTACGCCAACTGCCACTCCTTTCGGCAGCAAGCCATCGCCCTTTGAGGCAGACCGAAGCCGCAAGACAGATCCCAAAGCCGAATCCTGGAACTACGCCGACCCAGTTCCAACTCGTCCGCCGGGAACGAACGGCGGACTCTCGGCAACCACAGTCGAACCCGCTGGAATCACATTAACTGCGGCTGCAGTAGCCGATGAGCCGGGTGTCGCAGAAATGAATTCCACGACCACCGTTGACGCGCTGCGTAACGCCGTGCTGGCGGCGCTGGAAGATGCCGGCCAACAGGTGCTTGCCCACAATCTGCAAGTCGGCGAGTGGAGCATTCGTGGCAACGAAGTTAGCGCGACGGTGGCAATGTCCGAGGTGATGTGCGATCTGGCTCTCGGCGAGGGTCCGAAGCGGATCATTGACGTGGCCTTGGCGAAGGCCGCCGGACGGCCGATGAAATTCAAGATGGTCAGTGGCGGAGCACAATTCGCGACTAAGCCAACAGCTGTGTCGCGTCCGGCGAACGGCGCCGGCGCTCGCAGTCGCGCCATGGCCGACCCGATCGTCCAGCGCATGCAGGAGAAATTCGGGGCGGAAATCCGCTCCGTCATCGATCACACGGATCGCGGATAGCGTTGAAAGGTCGTGGGCAGTGCAGAAGAACGAGTTCGTGCGACGACAACGAGTCATGGCATACTTCAGAGCCTGCCCCGAGCATAGTCGAAGGGTGCCGATAAGGCCTTCTATTTCTGTTATTCCGAGCGGGCTTTAGCCCGCGACACAAGCTTGGAATCACTATGAGCGGATTCAACATTCAGGAAATGCTGGCCCAGGCGCGCCAGCAAGCAGAAAAATTACAAGAGAAGATGCAGCAGACCGTCGTCGAAGCGTCCTCCGGAGGCGGCAGCGTCACAGTCAAAATGAACGGCCAGAAGCAGGTGCTCAGAGTCGTGATCGAGCCAGAGGTCATGAAGTCCGGAGACGTCGAAATGCTGCAGGACCTGGTGGTCGCCGCCGTGAACGCAGCTGGGCAAAAGGTCGATGACGCTATGAAGTCGAGCCTGGGAGGCATGCTCGGCGGCCTGGGCCTGCTAGGAATGTAAGTAGACAACCGAGGTTCGAATTGTCACGATTTGCCGAGCCCATGGCTCGCCTTATTGACGAACTGAAAAAGCTTCCCAGCGTGGGTAGCAAGACCGCGCAGCGCTTCGCCTTTCACATTTTGCGGTCGAGCGATGAAGATGCTGAGCAACTGGCCGATGCCATTCGCCACCTGAAGGCCAGCCTGCACCTTTGCTCGGTTTGCAACAACATTACCGACATCGATCCCTGCACCTACTGCGCCAACCCTACCCGCAACCAGCGGTTGGTTTGCGTAGTGGAGGAGCCGACCAATATTGCGGCGATCGAAAAGACCCGAAATTACAACGGCGTCTATCATGTGCTGCACGGAGCACTTTCACCCCTGCACGGCGTAGGTCCTGAACAGTTGCGGATTGCCAGCCTGGAGCGACGCGTCGAATCGGGCAGCGTCGATGAACTGATCCTCGCCACCAATCCAACTGTCGAGGGCGAAGCCACGGCGACTTATATTTCGCGGCTGTTCAAAGGCACCCCGGTGAAGATCACCCGCATCGCCACAGGCGTTCCCGCCGGCAGTGACATCGAATACGCCGACGAAGTGACAATGCAGAAGGCTATCGAGGGGCGTCGAGAGCTCTAGGACCACTTTTTGCGCAATTGCCGAACTCGCCTACCGAGAGGCGTATAGCTTGTCGGATGGTAACCCCTTCCCCTGCCGCTCATCTCACCGTCCTACCACGCAGATAGCCGTTAATCGCTTCCGCCCAATGGGGTCCGCTGTGGGCGTCGTCGTGCGCCATCCGGCTGACCATTTCATTGGCTTCCGGGCGAAGTGCAGTCCGCTCGTAAACGACTCCTACTTCGGTTTGGTGAGGACCGGCATTGTTCACCCAGATGTCGATAAAGGCCACCATCACGTCAGCGATCCAATACACGTACTGCACGTGGCCGGTGCCAGCATCGAAGCAGGTATTCGTCCACACCCGCGGGAGCCCAGCTTGGACGGTCGTAAACACCATGCCTGGCTGGTCGTAAGCGGGTACAGGATGCAGGAATTGGGGATCAAATCCATGTGCCCACTTTCTTTCTTCATAAGCGCCAAAGAGTGGAAACACCTCGACCTGAGGAGCTGAAACAGTAAAAGCGAACGCCTCGCGCGTATGGGTTAGTTCGCCGGATGTTTCTTTCTGAGCCTGGACCTGGGAAGGGAAGACCGCACCTACGAACAGCGCTGGCAGGCAGCAAGTGATCAGGTGATTCATCTGCGCTTCTCCCGGAGTTGGTGGCTATCGGAGGCCTTCAGCGTCAGCCCGTAAATGCTGCGCAATTTTTCGATCTCTTTAATTGTGGCGTCGGAGAACGGCGCTTTGCCTTCGAAGGCGTGCAGGACGATGCCTTCCAACAGATCCCCGAGTGTCATGTCTTTGAGCTCGGCCAGTCCTTTCAGGACCTTGAGCAGGCTTTTCTCCATGCGGATGCCGGTTTGCACACGTTCCACCACGATAGGGTACCCAGGTTGTGTTGTCACGGTACATATGTACCAAGTCTATAAGCTTACGTCAAGCCGCGGCTATTTCCTCGCCCCGCCAAACGCTACCGGCCCAAGGAAACGTAGGTCCGGCACGGACGCGATCAGGCCCATTTCCTGGGCGAACTGCAGGAACAATTGCAGTCCGGCATGGTTCTCGCGGTCCAGAGTGTAATGAATGTTCTCGGTCAGGTAAGTCGTGACCTCAGCCTCGGTAAGCCCGAGCCGGGGACCCCAATCCCGCGCCAGCCTGGCAATGCTTTCCGGCTCCAAACCGTGATCGCGTGATTGCTGGAAAGTCCGGGCGAGATCCAGTTCATCTGGCTGCTGTTGCAAAGCATCCATGCGCACCGCCCAAAATGCAAACACAAACGGCTTGCCGGTAAGCCGCTTCCATTCGTGTCCTAGGTCATAGAGGTAGTATGGCGAGTCGTGCAAGGAGATTTGTAGCGCCGAGTCGCCGATCAGCAGGGTGGCGTCGTGGTTCTTCAGCATTTCGTTCACATCGGGGATATGAGGCGTAAACTCACGATTCCCGCCGTAAAATTTCGCAAACAGAATCTGCGTAAGCGCGACAGATGTTCGAGACGAGATGTCAGTCGCGACGGTTCGCACGTCTTCCAGCGGCTTCTTACTGACCAGCAAGATCGAGCGAACGTAATCTTTGGCGGCAATTGCAATGCGCGGAAGGATCACCAAGCCGGGTATCTCGGCATACGTTACCGCGGGGATGATCCCGATGTCTGCGCGATCTTCGGCCAGCGCCGCCGCGCATTTCGAGGGTATGGTGTAGGCAATTTCAAAATGCGCTCCGGCTGAGCCGTGCTCGAAATCCCACATGAGCGGAGCGGTATTCAGGAACGATATAGCTGAAATACGAAGGCGGGACATGAAAGCATGAGTCTAACAAACGTCTGCCGCCCGCCCCATCTCACTCCCGACCATGTGCACTAGCAACCGGGCCCGCGATGCCCATCCTTGACGGTAATCTGCCTGGTAGTTACCTTTAGCCTTAATGATGGGGCAATTCTCAGCGAGTTCCCCATGGCACTCTTACCGCGCCGCAAACCTTCCCGTCCGTAACCGGATCTTTAGGGCATATGCGGTTCCCGGCAACCTAACCAACGAGCTATCCTAGGGGCCTAACACATTGATAAAACAGGTGCTGCGCTGGTTGCCTGATGGGAAGACGTTGGCCAAGCTCTGCCCGCCGATGTAGGTCTGTCGCACACCCTGGGGGAGCAAACTGCATCCGAAGCCTCGGAATCCGCATCATTGTTTGGCGGCCCGGGTGCGAGCCCAACGAAAAATGGATGTGCCGGGGGCTGCGGGCCGATGAAACGAAACACACCGGCGAGTTTGTGGAACGACTGGTTACCGATCTCCTGCTCGCAGATTTTCGCCGCGGCTGTTTGCGCTGGAGCTGGGCGGCCGGACATGGCGCTGCCCGGAAAGTGTTATGTACAAGCGATTTAACGCCACGACGAAGCAAATCGCGGAGGCTTCGGGGAGAGATCGATTTCGGATTTTCCTGAGAACCGTGCTAGTGTCGTAACCGTATCCCGGTCACTAGCTGAATTGCTGCAATCATAAAAATGAGGTTTCCTTGCCTAAAGGTTTAGTCATCGTCGAATCGCCCACCAAAGCGAAGACGATTCAAAAATATCTTGGTTCCGGCTACGAGGTGGAGGCCTCGCTTGGCCACATCAAAGATTTGCCCAAGAAGTCGCTCGGGGTCGATCTCGACAACGAGTTCGCCACTGAGTACGAAGTCATTCCCGGTAAAGAGAAGGTCATCGCCAGACTCAAGAAAATGGCCAAAGGGGCGGACACGATCTATCTTGCTCCTGACCCTGACCGCGAAGGGGAAGCCATCGCCGCACACCTGGCCGAAGAGCTGGGCGGCCAAAGCTTGGACGGCAAGAAGAGGAAGAAGGCCGCCGGCACCCCCATTCGCCGCGTCACCTTCAACGAGATCACCAAGCGAGCTGTCCAGGAAGCGTTCCTGCATCCCCGTACCATCGACCGCAACCTGGTGGACGCGCAGCAGACGCGCCGCGTCCTCGACCGGCTCGTGGGCTACCAGGTTTCCCCGCTGCTCTGGGATAAAGTGCGCCGCGGGCTCTCTGCCGGCCGCGTTCAGACCGTTGCGTTGCGACTGATCGTGGACCGCGAGCGCGAGATCAAAGCCTTCGTAAAAGAAGAATACTGGACGATCGCAGCTCATCTCGCGGCCTCCAAACCGCCCCAGTTCGTCGCGAATTTCATCGGCATCGGCGAAGACAAGACGCCGATTCCCAACGGCGAAGAGGCAGACAAGCTCAAAGCCGCGCTGGAGAAGGCCGACTGGTCAGTTCGCTCCGTCGATAAGCGGGAGCGCCGACGCAATGCCGCGCCTCCGTTCACCACCAGCAAATTGCAGCAGGACGCCTCGCGCAAGCTGCGTTTCAGCGTCAAGCGCACCATGATGATCGCCCAACGCCTCTACGAGGGCATCGATCTCGGCGAGGAAGGCACGGTTGGCCTCATTACCTACATGCGTACCGATTCGACGCGCGTTTCCAACGACGCCATTGCCGAGGTGCGCGATCTCATCGGCAAAGAATATGGCCCGCAGTTCTTGCCGGAAGCGCCGAACGCCTTCAAGTCGAAGAAAGACACGCAAGACGCTCATGAAGCTATTCGTCCAACTTCTTCGGCGCGTCATCCCGAGGCGATCAAGGGATATCTCCAGGAAGACGAGTTCAAGGTTTACAAGCTTATCTGGCAGCGTTTCCTGGCTTCGCAGATGAACCCTGCCGTCTTCGACCAGACCACCGTCGAGATCGACGCCAAGAGCGGGGTAGTAGACTACCGCTTCCGTGTTACCGGTTCAGTGCTGAAGTTCGAAGGCTTCCTGAAGGTCTACGAAGAATCAAAGGACACCAGAGACGAGGAAGACGAGGCGCTCAAACATAAGCTGCCGCCTCTGGTCGAAGGACAGAAGTTGACGCTGAAGTCGCTCGATACCGAGCAGCACTTCACCGAGCCTCCGCCGCGCTTCAACGAAGCCTCGCTGGTGAAGGAACTCGAAGAGCGCGGCATCGGCCGGCCTTCCACCTATTCCGCTATCCTGAGCACCATCCAGGAGCGTCAGTACGTACAGAAAGTGGGCGGCAAGTTCCTTCCCACCGAAATCGGGCTGGTCGTCACCGACCTGCTGGTCGAGAACTTCAAAGACATCTTCGACTTCCAGTACACCGCGCGCTTGGAAGAAGAACTCGACGAAATCGAGGATGGCAAAGAAACCTGGACCGATGCTCTGGCCGAGTTCTACAAGAAGTTCGAGAAGGACCTCCTGTATGCCGAAAAGCACATGGAAAATGTGAAGCGGATGGAGAAGCCAACCGACCAGGTTTGCGAGCGCTGTGGCTCGCCGCTTGTAATTAAGTGGGGTAAACACGGATCATTCTTTGCGTGCAGCGCCTACGACAAGAACGATCCCAACAGTTGCACCTTTACCAAAGAGAACCCCATTGACCTGCCGGACCTCGACTCCGCCGATTTGCAGGAAACCTCGCAGGAAGAGTACTGCGAGAACTGCGGACGACCGATGGTGCTCAAGCGCGGCCGCTTTGGCACGTTCATGGCCTGCACAGGATATCCAGATTGCAAGACGACGCGTCGCCTTGATCAGGCTAAGAAGGTGCCCGACATACCGCTCGACGAGAAGTGCCCGCAGTGCGGACGCAATTTGCTCATCCGCCATGGTCGTTTCGGCGAATTCGTCTCGTGCAGCGGCTATCCGGAGTGCAAGTATGTTAAGCAGAACCTGATTGGCGTAAAATGTCCCGAATGCAAGGAAGGCGACATCGCAGAGAAGAAGGCGCGCCGCGGCAACATTTTCTACGGCTGCACCAATTACCCGAAGTGTGAGTTCACCTCGGCCTATAAGCCGGTCGCGGAAGACTGTCCGGTTTGCAAGAGCGCTTACTTGCTCGAGAAGCAACTGAAGGACGGCACCTACCTGGTGTGTCCAAACAATAAGAAGACGGCTTCTGCCGAAGAACCTAAACGCCGCGGCAAGAAGAAGTTAGAACCCGAGGAGACCGGCGTGAGGTGCGACTACTCAAAGCTGGTCAACGTCCCTGAAGCCGTGGCCTGAGAGACGAAATCCTTATGCCTGAATCCGTGCCGACACATCGAGATGCCGAGTTGATCTTAAAGCTCTACGAACTGCGCCGCGAGCCTGTCATGCGAGAGGCTCGCGCATTCTACAACAGCTTGCCACCCAACGAGGAAAGCTTCCTCAGCGTGGTGGCCAATCCCGCGAGCAAGGAAAACTCCTACGTCCGCCAGGTCGTCGGCTACTGGGAGATGGCGGCATCGTTTGTAGTACACGGCGTGCTCAATGCGCGGCTGGCATATGAAAATCTTCAGGAAATGTACTTTGTTTACGCCAAGATCAAGCCGTTTCTCCCCAAGCTCCGGGAGATGACAAATTCGCCCGACTTCCTGATCAACATGGAAAAACTAGCCGAGAGCACCGAGGAAACTCGCGCCCGCAGCACCCGCGTGCAGGCGCGCATCGCGGCTCGGTTCGCCGCCCCCGCGAAAGCGAAATCCTAGCTCAAATACTCTCGAATATACTGGTCGTGGCTCCGCAACAGTTCCGGGGCCGTGCCTTCAAAAATGATCTTGTGGTCGCGCAGAATGACAAACGTTGTATGGACGTTGCGCGATGAACCTGGTTCCACAGGCGCCATTTTGTTCAGCTTGCGATCGAAGTAATGGCTCGCCATAGTGAACGCGTCTTGCAGCCGGTGGGTCACGAGCAGCGATCCCGTCTCATACACGTCCCGTTGCTTTACCACCAACTCGATGATGGTGTTGGATGTGACAGGATCAAGACCGCCTGTCGGCGAATCGTACAGCAGCACCTGAGGTTGTGTGATTATGGCGCGCGCAATCGCCACGCGTCGCCGCATTCCACCGGAGAGCTCCGAAGGAAACAGGCTATAGGTCTCCTTTAGTTCGACGAAATCCAACGCCTCCAGCACCCGCTGATGAATCTCGTCCGTAATGTCGCCGGTCTCCTCGATTAACCGGTACGCTACGTTCTCTTCGACCGTTAGCGAGTCGAACAATGCGCTTTCCTGAAAGACCATACCGATCTGCCGCCTCAGCGAGAATAGATCCCTCTCCCGCATGGCGGTTATTTCTTCCCCTAGCACGGTGATTCGCCCCGAGTCTGGCTTGATGAGCCCCAGCGCCAACTTCAGAATCAGGGTTTTGCCGGTACCCGCCTCTCCCAGCAGCACCTTCGTCTCTCCCCGCGCGAGTTTGAAGGAGACTTCCTGCAGCACCGGCTGCTCGAATCCGATCGACACCTTCTCGAAATTCAGCAGCGTTGATGGCTGATTTGTCGCCGAAGGACTCGGCTTTTCAACAGGAGCTGCCGGGCTGGCCATGATCAGTAGTGGAAAATCTGCATCAGCAGCTTGGTGAGGAAGAAGTCAGTGACGACGATCAGCACCGACGCCGACACCACGGCTTGGGTCGTAGCGCGACCCACCCCTTGCGTGCCGCCTCGTGCCGACATCCCGTAATAGCAGCCAACCGAGGCGATGATGAAGCCAAATACCACCGGCTTGCTGAGTCCCATGAACACGTCGCCGAAACGCAGCGCCTGGTAGGCGGTGGTCCAATACTGGTTGCTGTCGAGTCCCAGCAGCAGGTAGGAAATCATCCACCCGCCGGCCAGACCGACAAAATCGGAGATGATGCTCAGGAAAAACAACATGGTCACCGTGGCAATCACCCGCGGTGTCACCAGCTTCTTCGTCGGATCAACGCCCATGGCGCGCATGGCGTCGATCTGCTCGGTGACCTTCATCGACCCCAGCTCGCTAGCCATGCCACTGGCGTTGCGCCCGGCTACCAGGATGCCTGTCAGCACCGGACCCAATTCGCGTACCATCGACAGCGCGACCAACTGGCCTGTGAGCGATAGCGAGCCAAACTGCTGCAGTGTGCTAGAGGTTTGCAGCGCCAACACCGCGCCGGTAAAAAATCCGATCAGCACCACGATGGGCAGCGAGCCGACACCGATGAGGTCGGCCTGCAACAGTGTATCGGCATAGTACCGTGGCGGCGAAAACAGATTGCTGAGCGACTGCCCGGCCAGCAGGGAAAAGTCCTGTACGGCTTCGACCCGTTCTTTTACCGCGTCCTCAAAATATGCCATAGCAATGTGCGAATTCTCCTGCTCCCCTCTGTTCGAGACTATAGCAGAGGCGTTAACGCCCATTCCCGGACCGGGTGGCCTAATCGGCAACCTTAGTTAGTTCTTAGTCCAGAGGGATCCTCCTTATCGGGCATTGCACTTACTGGTTCCTCCTCACCACTTCTGTTTGATTGCACACCCTCGTTCGGTAAGTTACTATCGATTACCTGTAGCGGTGTTGGCTGGTGCTGGAGGGCGGGGATGGCTTTTCAAGTGGATCGGAGCGCGTTTGACCCCGATTCAGGTTTTGAGTACTACATTTGCTTCAAGCCTGCGAGCCAGGTGGAAGGCGACGAAGTAACTGCACGCATTTCCATCGAGGTCGCAGTTTCGGTATCGGAGACCGGCGACATTGCCGATCTCAGCTTCATGCTGCCGAAGGCCTGCCGAAACGATTACTCTCTGAGCTATATCAAGAAAGATCCGTCTGCCGTCTGTGTCGAAAACAGGGTATTTGTCTCGATTCCCGGTCTGAGTGGCGACGCCGTTCTGACCGCCCCAGGCACCGTCGAACTCGACAACGCCGGACGGATCGTTGCGGTCGAGATCAACGGCTGCATCCCGCACACCACCACCTTCAAGCCGGCCCGCGCCTGAGTCCACACGCCCCTCCTCATTTATCATCACCAAATGCAGGACCTTTCCGCATTCGTGCTGGCAGGCGGGCGCAGTTCGCGTCTGGGCAGAGACAAGGCCCTCGTGACCCTGGGCGATCGTAATTTCTTGCAAATCGCGCTCGATAACGCCAGAGCCGTGTGCTCCGCCCCCATCATTGTAGGGGCAAGCTCTCTGTATGCTGAGTTTGGAGAAGTCATTGAAGACCGCATCCCCGGTTGCGGTCCACTCGGCGGAATCCACGCGGCACTCTCTGCCACAACCTCAGACTTGAATCTCGTCCTCTCTGTGGATATGCCTCTAATGGACTCAAATTTTCTGAAATGGCTGGCTAAGCAGGCCGCAGAAACCACCGCGTCTGTCACGGTTCCACGATCCGGCGGCCGCCTACAGCCGCTTTGCGCTGTCTACCGTCGCACGATCCTTCCGCAGATCGAAGCGGCCCTGGCACGAAGGCAATATAAAGTCGAGGCCGCCTTCCTGGACACGCGAGTCGTCGAAGAGGGCGAAATTACAAACTCCGGTTTTACTCCTGACATCTTCCGCAACATCAATAAGCCATATGAATACGAATCTCTCGTCCGGGAATCGCTTCCCGAAGCTGCTCCAGTGAAGGGTTCGCAGCGATGAACGAGCGCAAACCCTACATCGAGTTCGAGCACGTCCACAAAGCCTTCGGCGACAAGGTAGTCATCGACAACGTGAGCTTCGACGTGATGTCGGGCGAGACGGTCTGCATTCTCGGCCGCAGCGGCGTAGGCAAGTCGGTTTCCTTGCAGATGATCATGGGCTTCCTTAAGGCCGATGGCGGAACCATTCGCGTCTCCTATGAAGATGTCACCAGCTACACCGAAGAGCAGATGGAGCGGATCCGCAAGAAGGTAACGATGGTCTTCCAGAACGGCGCGCTTTTCGACTCGCTCACGGTCGGCGAAAACGTCGCGTTTCCGCTGCGCGAGCGCGGCGGCCTCGAGGAAGAGCAGATTTATCAGATCATCGACGGCCTCCTCGACATGGTCGGAGTGCGTGAATTCCGTGACCAGTTGCCCTCAGATCTCTCCACGGGAATGAAGCGGTCGGTCGCTATCGCCCGCGCTCTCGCGGCTCAGCCCGAGGCCGTCTTGTACGACGAGCCGACCACCATGGTCGACCCGCTCATGGCTCATCTTCTTGGAGACCTCATCAAGAAGCTCAAACGCCAGCTCAAGCTCACCAGCATTGTCGTGACTCACGATATGGCGCTGGCGAAAAAGCTTGCCGACCGCGTGCTTTTTCTGTACGAAGCACGCTCGGTTTTCTTCGGCACCTTCGACGAGATGCAGAAGTGTCAGGAGCCCATCGTGCAGGAGTTCCTGGATCTCGACTCGCTCGACTTTGAACGTTACTTCGGCGCGCAGAGGCCTCCACACTCAGCGTCGATATAGCCCCTCAGCTTCCTCCAGCCGCAGCCTGCGCATAATCGCGCGCTACCTCCTCCGGCTTCCATTGATTTCCGGTATATACCTTGATTATCTTTCCGTCGCTTCCGATGAGCACGGTGCGCAAGTTGTGTACGATCTGTCCCTCCTGCTGGTTGTAGGCCAGCCCAAAAAAGTCCGCAGCTTTGCGGATCCCCTCGGGCGAACCTGTCACAAACTGCCAGTGCTCGAACTGCGGATCGGTTTTCGCGACATAACGCACTCCGTACTCCTGCAGCACCCTCGGTGTGTCGAATTTTGGATCGATGCTGATGCTCAGGAGTTGTGTCTTGGAGTAAATTGCGGGAACCTGCCGCAACTGCTTTAGGACGCTGGCAAAGTTGTTGCTCATCAGCGGACAGAAGTCGGGAAACGGGCAACGCGTGTATACGAAGGTAAGTAGCAGCGGTTTGCCGCGAAATTGACTGAGCCTGACGGCCTTGCCGAACTGGTTCAAGAACTGAAAATCCGGAACCGCATCGCCGGCATCGGGGATGTGTAGGTTCGACGTGCCGTCGCCAGCGGGGTTGCCACCGGAAGTGAAGGAAATGTCTTGCAGCTCGGCGTGATCAGTCATCACGAGGGTGGCGTGGATGTGGTCCCCGGGAGCGATCTTGCCGAAAACCCAGTCCTCATTCTTCGCTACCTGGAAGGGCATTGTCATCGCCGGCATTAGTCGGGGGACGTCGCCATGGGCGACCGTCAGAATTCGGCCGCTCGAATCCACGGCAACCACACGGCCCTCGAGTTCATAGCGCTTGCCAGCAGGCTTCTTCGAACATCCGAGACAAGCGAGCAGCGTCGCCCAACCGAGACTGAGCAGCACTAGCCGGCGGAGATTCGAACTCATGGCCCGTTCAGTTTAACCGGCACCGATGGTTGCTGATTCGCGCCAACTGCTTTCTTCCGGCTTCTGTGCCGGAGGTAGGCCCTGTGGCTTGTTACACTGCTCCACAACCATGAAGTCACTAGCATTGGCGCTGATGCTCCTGTTCACCACCCTCTCTTACGCTCAAAACCAACCGCGTGCTCGCGATCTCGGCATCCCCTTCGACGGCATGCCCGGCCCGCTCAACGCCATCACCGACGTAGCCGGTGTCGAAGTCGGTTTTACTACGCTCATCTCTGGAGAAGGGAAGCTCGTCGCCGGCAAAGGCCCGGTACGCACCGGAGTCACCGCTGTTCTCCCCCGCGGTAAGCAGAGCATCAACCAACCAGTGTTCGCAGGATGGAATTCGCTCAACGGTAATGGCGAGATGACTGGCACAACTTGGGTTGAGGAATCCGGATTTCTTGAAGGCCCGGTCATGATCACGAATACCCATAGCGTGGGACTGGTCCGCGACGCCACGATTCAGTGGCGCTACCAGCATGGCGAGGCCGACCGCAGCGGTTACTGGTGGTCTTTGCCGGTTGTTGCCGAAACCTATGACGGTGTTCTCAACGACATCAACGGCTTCCACGTGAAGCCCGAGGACACTTTCCACGCCCTCGACTCTGCTGCTGCCGGCCCAGTTGCAGAAGGCAATGTCGGCGGCGGCACTGGAATGATCTGCAACGGCTTCAAAGGTGGAACCGGCACCGCCTCACGCCAACTCCCTGCCAGCCAGGGTGCATACACCATCGGAGCGCTGGTTCAATGCAACTACGGCTCGCAGCAACAACTGCGCATCGCCGGAATACCTGTCGGCCGCGAACTCCCGCCCGGCATCCCGCGCAAGGAAGATCAAGGCTCGATCATTGTCATCCTCGCCACTGACGCACCGCTCGTCGCCTCTCAGCTCAAACGTCTGGCGCGCCGTGTCCCTCTTGGCCTCGGACGCCTTGGCAGCTACTCCGGCGACGGCTCAGGCGACATTTTCATTGCGTTTTCCACTGCCAATCCAGGCGCCTGGGGCGGCGGCAAAGTGAAGCATATCGACATGCTCCCCAACGAGGAAATGAACCCACTTTTCATCGCCACCGTGCAGTGCGTCGAAGAAGCCGTTGTGAATGCCATGGTGGCCGCCAAGGACATGAAAGGCATTAATAACTTCGAAGTCCGTGCCATTCCCCACGCCGAACTGCAACAAGTGCTGAAAAAGTACAACCGCCTGGTCCTGCAATCGGAGAAATAAATTTCAGGGATTTTGACCTGTGGTGCACGAGCAAAAACACTCCCTAGCCAACCGCGGGTTGCGGCGCGGGCGTATCCGCAGTTGGCTTCTGGTAGAGCTCGATGGTGCTGAGGATCAGGTCGACCGCGGCGTCCTCGCCGATCGAGGAGTTCACCATGAGGTGGAACTTATGGCGGTCGGGCCATTCGACGTTGAAGTACTGCTTGATGAAGGCTGCACGCTCGTCATCGACGGTTGCGGCTAATTGAGCAGCGTCTTCCTCGCTTTTGCCGCGGGCACGCAGGCGACGAACCTTATCGTTGACCGGAGCATAGATGAAGACATGAAAAGCATCCTTGCGCCCCTCCAGGTAATAGGCGGAACCGCGGCCCACAATGACGCACTCGCCCTTGTCGGCGGCGCGCTTGACGATTCTTTCGGAAACCTCTCGGATGCAGTCGGTGTCGGCCATCTTGACGGTGTGAACGTTCTGGCTGCCTTCGTAGCTGCCGCGCATGAATGACTTCAGCAGGCGATAGTAAAGAGGGTCGCGCTTTTCTTCGTGCTGTTCCACAACTTTGCCTTCGCAATCCATCTCGCGGGCAATTGCGTTGGTGAGGGCCTGGTCCCAGAGCTTCCAGTTAAGGCGGTCGGCCAGCGCCTTAGCGATTTCTGCGCCGCCGCTGCCGTATTCGCGGTCGAGAGTGATTACGCGTATGTTGCCGATGTCTGTCATGGGGCCCCCGGTGGATGCCGCAGCTGTCCGTGGGGCATCATACTCTACTCTGCCATGGGCCGTTGGCCGCCGAGTTCGTTTTTCTTCACGAAGAAGGCGAGCACGAACATGACAAGGGCGATCGTCCCCAGGAATATGTAGGTATCTATGTAGGCAAGTGTGGTTGCCTGGGTAATGACGGTGCGGTAGATCAGGGCATAAGCCACTTTGCCGGCTTGCGCGGCATCGACACCGGAAGCAATGACGCGGGCAGTCAACCCAGCAGCAGCGTCAGAGAGCGTAGTGGCTCCTGGAGTGATGTTACCGACGAGGTAAACCTGATGGACCTGGGCACGGCGCGCGATAAGAGTGGTGACCATCGAAGTACCGACACTGCTGCCGATATTGCGCATGAAATTCATCAGGCCAGCCACGCTGCCGCTCTTCTCAGGAGGCATGCCGACATAGGAGCTCAGGTTAATCGGCACGAAGAGGAAGGAAAGGCCAAAGACCTGAAAAACCCGCAGCCAAGCCGCGCTGCGGAAGCTCAGGCCAAGCTGAAGCTCGCGGCCGGAATAGAACATCCCGAGAGCGACGGTGAGCCATCCGAAGGCGATCAGGTAGCGAGCTTGAATCTTGCCAGAGAGTACGCCGATTACGGGCGTCATGAAGAGTAAGAACAGACCTCCTCCCGACAGGACCAGCCCGGCAGATTGTGCGGTGTAGCCGAGAAGCGTTTGCAAGAAGAGGGGCAGCATCACCAGGGCGGCGAACAACACCAAGCCAAGGATGAAAATCATGATGTTGGCTTGTAAGAAGTTGAAGCTCCGGTACATGCGTATATCGATGATCGGGTCCTTGGTCAACAACTCCCAGATAACCAGCGACACGAGCCCCACCACAGCCAGAATCGCCAGCGTGGTGATGAAGTTCGAGCCAAACCAGTCGTCTTCCTGGCCCTTGTCGAGCATGATTTGCAGTGCACCTACGCCCAGAGCGAGCAGTGAAATTCCGATGTAGTCGATGCGCGAGGCAACTCCGGCCTTCAGCCTGGCCCAGGGCGGGTCTTCGATGATGCGATAGACCAGCAGCAGTGAAAGAATGCCAACCGGGATGTTGATGAAGAAGATCCAGCGCCAACTGTAATTGTCAGTGATCCAGCCACCGAGGGTGGGGCCGACGGTGGGGGCGACGATGATCGTAATGGTGTAGAGCGCGAAGGCGAGGCCCCGTTTTTCGGGAGGGAAACTGTCGGCGAGAATGGCTTGGGCAAGAGGCTGAAGACCGCCGCCGCCGGCTCCTTGCAGGATGCGGAAAAAGATGATGGCGCCGAGGCTGGGTGCGATACCGCAGAGGAATGAGCTGATAGTAAAGATCGTAAGACAGAGCATGAAGAAGCGCTTGCGCCCCAGCAGTCCCGAGAACCAGCCGCTGATGGGTAGCACCACGGCGTTGGAGACAAGATAAGAAGTAAGAATCCAGGTGCTTTGGTCGGTGCTGGCGCCGAGGTTGCCCCCGATATAAGGAAGCGCAACGTTGGCAATGCTGGTATCGAGGACTTCCATGAAAGCGGCGCCCGCGACAATTACCCCGATGAGCCAAGGATTGAACTTCGGGTGCCAAGGCTCAGGTGGGGCCTGCGCCGTTGTGGCGGGAGGGTTTGCAGGTGCTGAGGTTTCGAGACTGGTTGCGGTATCAGCCATAGATATGAAGTCAGGAGCTTCGTTTCACGAGAACCTGAGGTCACATCGCCCGGAGGTTTCTCGCGAGCATCACAAGACAGCAAAATAAAGTTGTTCAATTGGATGCAGGAAAGGGCGAAGGCGAAGCGACCTCGGGCTACGACTTGCCCGCCGTGAAGGGGAGCACGTAGAGCCTGGCCGCCCGCCGCCCGTGGCTCCCGCATATCCCAAAAGCAGAGATACGGGGGCCACCCATCGGGTAGCCGGGTCGCGCGTACGCCATAGAGGGAGACACGGTCAAAGCCAAAGCTGCTTATCAGGACTCTCAACCTCTGGCAAAATGCTGCCGGCGTAGCCTTGGCTCTTCGTCTGCTAGCGCCTAGAGCTTCAGCGGCTCCACGTGCCAGATGTCTCGAGCGTATTCGCGGATGGAGCGGTCGGAGGAGAACTTGCCCATGCGCGCGGTATTGAGGATCGACATGCGCGTCCAGTGCTCCTGATCGAGATAAGCGTGGCTGACGCTCTCCTGACAATCAACGTACGAGCGGAAGTCGGCCATCAGCATGTACTCGTCATTATTCAACAGGGAATTGACGATGGGGCGGAATAACTCTCGATCTCCAGCGGAAAAGGCACCAGAGGCGATCTGGTCGATGACCTCTTTGAGCAGGGGATTATTGTCGTAGTAGTAGCGGGGACTGTAGCCGCTTTGCTTGAGGCTCGTCACCTGCTCGAACGTGAGACCGAAGAGGAAGAAGTTTTCCGCGCCTACCTGATCGCGGATTTCGACGTTGGCACCGTCCAACGTGCCGATAGTGAGCGCTCCATTCATCGAGAATTTCATGTTGCCGGTGCCAGAGGCTTCTTTGCCTGCGGTGGAGATTTGCTCGGAGAGTTCGGCGGCGGGATAGATGACCTGTCCGCTCTTGACGTTGAAGTCCGGGATGAAAACCACGCGGATACGGTCGCGCACGTTGGAATCGGCGTCGATGACAGCGGCGACGGAGTTGATGAGCTTGATGATCAGCTTGGCCATGTAGTAGCCAGGCGCAGCCTTGCCGCCGAAGATGGCTGTGCGGGCCACCATAGGATCGTGACCGTCGTGCTTGATGCGGTTGTAGAGCGAGATGACGTATAAAGCGTTCAGCAATTGGCGCTTGTATTCGTGAATACGCTTCACCTGCACGTCGAACATGGTGTCGGGGCTGACGGTGATACCGGTGCGCTCGCGGATGAGCGCGACCAGCTTCTGCTTGCGCCCGAACTTCACCTGGCGCCATGCAGCGCGGCATTCAGGGTCTTCGGCCAAGGGTTCCAGCTTGTGTAGTTCGTCTTCGTGCGTGAGCCAGTTTTCGCCAATTTTGCTGGTGATCAGATGCGACAACTCCGGATTGCTCAGCATCAGCCAACGGCGCGGAGTAACGCCGTTGGTGACGTTGAAGAATTTCTGCGGCCAAAGTTCGTAGAAATCATGCAGGACGGTTTTCTTGAGCAGCTCCGTATGCAGAGCTGCGACGCCGTTGACGGCATGTGAGCCAACCGTCGCGAGATTGGCCATGCGAACGTACTTCTGGCCACTTTCATCGATGAGAGAAACGCGGGCAATCCGCGCATTGTCATTGGGGAAGCGGGAACGGACCTCGTCGAGAAAGCGGCGGTTGATCTCGTAGATGATCTCCAGGTGGCGCGGAAGCAGGCTGGCAAATAGGGGCAGGGGCCACTTCTCTAGCGCTTCGGGTAACAGTGTGTGATTCGTGTAGGCGAGCGCCTTCTGGGTAATGGTCCAGGCTTCTTCCCACTCCAGTTCGTAAATGTCAACCAGAAGCCGCATGAGTTCGGCCACCGCGATGGAGGGATGGGTATCGTTGAGCTGAATGGTGTAGGTCTCATGGAACTTTTGCAGCGGAAGTCCGCGCAGCCTGTGAATGCGAATCATGTCCTGTAGCGAGCAGCAGGTGAAAAAGTATTGCTGCTGGAGGCGCAGGACCTTTCCGGCTACGGCTTCGTCGTTGGGATAAAGAATCTTGCTGATTGTTTCGGACGCAACTTTTTCATGCACGGCGTCGTAATAGTCGCCTTTATTGAAGGCCTGGAAATCGAACGATTCGACCGCTTCAGAGGACCACAGCCGGAGAAAGTTCGTGTTATTTGTGTTGTAGCCGGCGATGGGAATGTCGTTCGCAATACCGCGGACGACATTCGCGGGAATCCAACGGACACGCAATCGGCCGTGCTCGTCGTGGTACTGCTCGGTGTGGCCGCCGGTGCCGACATAATGCGCTATCTCAGTGCGAGTCGTTTCCCATGGGCTACCCAAGGTAAGCCATTTGTCGGTCTTCTCGACCTGCCACCCATTCTGGATCTCCTGCTGGAACAGACCGAATTCGTAGCGAATGCCGTAGCCTATAGCGGGGATGTTCAGCGTGGTGAGCGAATCCATGTAGCAGGCGGCGAGACGGCCCAGGCCGCCGTTGCCCAGACCGGGTTCGGGCTCGTGCTCGAGAAGCTTGTCGAGGCTCTGGCCGAGCTCGGCCAGTGCAGTTGCGACCGACTCGCGAATGTTATGGACCGTGAGCAGATTGTTACCGAGCTGCGGACCGATGAGGAATTCCGCCGACAGGTAGCTGACGATACGAGTGCGGGTGCCTCGGGCGCGGCCGAATGCCTCGATCCAATCTTGCATCATGCGATCGCGAACGGCGTAGGCCAGCGCCATGTACCAGTCATTGGTGGTCGCTAGCACAGGAATCCGGCACTGCACAAAATAAAGGTTGTCGAGAATAGCCTGTTTGAGCTCGGCGACCGAACGACCCGTACGCACGTTTTCCTGCACTGCTTGCATCTTCACACCTCAGCGAAATCACAATTGCTGATTGACAGCAGTCCCATTAGATATCACAGCGGGCGGTGACAGGCACGCGATATGAAAAGAATTTCACAATGAGGTGGGCCGGCGTTATCGAGCCGCCTTGAGCGATTCAGCGTCGGGGGCGGCGATTTCGATTCGCCAGACTGGAGTGCCCTCGGCCAGGGGGCCTTCGGACTGAAGGAATGAGGGCGCCTCGCTTTCCAGAATCCACATCTGAAAATCGGGCGGCTGCTTGCCGACGAGCGGAGCAATCACACCGGCGATTCCACCGATCTTGATCTTGACGATGAAGTGCTGCGTTTTGTGAAGGGCAGAGGCGAATTTGAAAGTCGTCTCCTCTTGAGGAACGAGATTCAGTCTCAACAGTCGTGGCGATGACGAAGTAGCAACCATCGATACTGTGGCGGCAGTCCTGGGCTTACTTAAGTTCTTCATCAGCACAGGGAGCATGCCGTTCGATACATCGGCCGGAAGATTCAGATGCTTGGTTGTGACCTCTGCTTGCCGTCGTCGATCGTGCGAACGGTCACGTTACCGGTTGCCGCGTCGATCTCGGTCTCGCTCTGGTGGGCAAAAGAAGGACCCTTCTGCACAACTTTGTCACCAGCCGAAACTCGCTCTGCTGGGTAAATTTCGTGATCTCGCGAAAAGAAGAGCCGTCATTGAAATGGAAGTTGGTATCGGTGGTAACGATCCCGGTTTTGCCGCCCACCACCTGATCGAGCTCACCATAAGCGATGGTTTTTCCGTCGAGGCCAGGCAGAATGAGGAATCCGTGGGTGATTCCTTCCATATGGCGCACACGCACAGGAGTGGCAGCGGAATTCGCGGAGTAGTAAAGCAAGAGCAACATTACGAGAGAGGAGAAGTGTCTTGGCCAGCCACCTCTGGGCATATAGGTGAGATGGCGATATCACCGACGGAGTGTCCTGTGGCAGAGCGCAGGAATGAGCTGTCAGTCCTGCCTGCCCCTAAGCCATACCAACTTTCAATCCGGTCTCGTTTCTTCGGTCGAAAATTGATGCACAACGCGTCGTCCTTAACTGCCCGCAGGAGCCGTCTGTCCACAACGCGATACCGGAGTGGTGGAAAGTAGGACAACGTGAACCGGTCACGCCAGCTAAAAGCGCGAGACGGGGCACCTGCAATAGGATCCTTGATTCCCACCCTATCGCCCAGAACAGGGGCGATTAGGGTGGGCACCCAGACTTCTTGCGTCAGGCCGAGCTATTGCGGCTTTGGGGTGGTCGAAGCGGGTTTCTTCGGAGGAGTGGAAGTTGCCGGCTTCTTGGCTGGCGTTGTTGCCGCCGGTTTGTTCGGGTTCACGATCTTTACATGGGTGATCTTGACCGGGTTGAACGGGCGATCGTTCCGCGGATCGGTCGCGCCACGGGCAATCTGCTTCACCAGATCGAGGTTCTCGCACTGGCCGAAGATGGTGTGTTTGCCATCGAGGTGCGGGGTTGGGACTTCGGTTATAAAGAACTGGCTGCCGTTGGTATTGGGGCCGCTGTTGGCCATGGCCAATCGCCCAGCCTGGTCAAAGTGCAGATCACTGAATTCATCCTTGAAGCTGTAGCCGGGACTGCCGGAACCGTTCCCCAGCGGGTCCCCGCCTTGAATCATGAAGTTCGGGATAACACGGTGAAAGATGGTCCCGTCGTACAACGGGCGGTTGTGCATGGTCGCGCCGTTGAAGGGGTTCTTCCAGTCTTTCGTCCCAGTAGCGAGGCCGACAAAGTTATCGACCGTGATCGGCGCCTTGTCGGGGAAGAGGGTGCAGTTGATGTCGCCGGCGGTAGTTTGGAAGGTTGCGAGAATCGGCTGCTTTGCTGGAATGGCCTGTGTGCCGGTTGCCGATTTAGGGGTGGCAGGTTTGGCGGTGGATTTTGGGTTGGCGGTGGCGGTTTGCCCGGCGAGCGAGGCAACGACGGTGGTAATGAAGAGTGCAATCAGGATTCTGTGCATGAGACCTCCGGAATTCTTTACCTCAGCGGCTGAAGCCGCTTGTTTTAGGTGGGCCTAACTGCACCGCTGAGGCGGTGCTTGACCCACCTTTCTTCTTATTTCGGCGCTGCTTCGGGCGCGATTTCGGGACGCTTGTCCTTGTTGCCGGTAGCGTCTTCTGCCTGGATCTGTTTGGCCGTCTTTTCCACTTCCGAGAAGACGCGCATCAGGTTGCCGCCAAGAATTTTCTGGATATCAGCAGCCTTGTAGCCGCGCTGATAAAGGGCTTCGGTAATCTTAGGCAGGTCAGCAGCCGAGTCGAGGCCCTGCGGCGAGCAATCGATGCCGTCGAAGTCAGAGCCGATGCCGACATGATCGACCCCAGCGATTTTCGCCATGTGATCAATGTGGTCGATGAGGTCGCTCAGCGGCGGGCGCGGCACCTTCTTCTCGATCACCGCTTCGGCTTCATAAAGTTGCTGCTGCATTTGCGGTGTGCGCTGGGCCATAAAGAGCGATTGCAATTTTTCATAGTCAGGATCCTTTTCCACCGCGAGTTTCTTCATGCCGTCGGCCCACTTCTGCGAAATAAAACCGCAATCGAAATTCACCTGCGCCACGCCGCCATTGCGGGCGAGCGCCACCAACATGTCGTCGGTCATATTGCGTGGCACGTTAGTGATGGCGCGCGATGAAGAGTGCGAGGCGATCACCGGAGCACGGCTCGAGACCAGCGCCTGGAAGAACGTCTGGTCGGCGACGTGCGAAATGTCGACCATCATGCCCATGCGGTTCATCTCGTGCACCACTTGCCGGCCAAAGGGTGTGATGCCGTTGTAGTGCTTGATTTCTTTGTTGTCGAGGTCGCCGCTGGAGTCGCCAAGCTCGTTGGTGTTCGACCAAGTGAGCGTCATGTAGCGTACGCCAAGGCGATAGTAGCCGCGGAGAACACGAATGTCGCCCTGGATAGCGTGACCGCCTTCGACGCCCATAAGAGCGGCCAGCTTGTGCTGGCGATGCGCGGCCAGGATGTCCTGCGTGCTGAACGCCATCACCATCTTGTCAGGATGGCGGCGCGCCTGCTCATAGATCGAGTCGATCATGTCGAGCGCGCGCTGAATTTCTTTGCCTTTGAAGTTCTTGGGATCGACCCAGATGGAGAAAAACTCGGCGCCCAGATTGCCACTCTGAATCTTGCTGAAGTCGAGGTGTCCTTTGCCGGCGTCCTGCGCGAGGTCGAAGTTCTCGTCGACAAAGCGGCCCGGCGTGTCAGCGTGAGTGTCAATGATGAGGGCGGAATTATGGATGGCACGCCCGCCGGTGGTGGTGCCTTGCGGGCCTACGGTTACGCCCTGCGCCTTTGCTTTGGCAGCTGGCAGAGTTGTGGGCACGGCAGTTTGGGTGAAGGAGAATGAAGATAGCAGGACAAGACAAGCACCGACCCGCATACGGGGCATCAAGGTAGCAGACTCCGATGAGATTGAACTGGCGTCGATTGTAAATGATGTTTTGTCGTAGACCGGTCTGCGAAAAAACCTGCGATTGCTGCTTTGCCCACAATGGAAACGGTGCTACAGTGCGCGTGTCCGCGTACAAGAGATCACAAACTGCGCTTTTGGGAGGCGCTCCATGCCCGAGGACCTGAAAACTGCACTGTCTCCGGTTCACGATCACCCCGACGACCCGCAACAAGAACCTACTACCGGCGTGGCTCTCTGCATGTCGGGTGGTGGTTATCGCGCCATGCTCTTCCATTTGGGCGCGCTCATTCGCATGAACCAGTTGGGATTCTTGAGGAAACTTACGCGCGTCTCCAGTGTTTCCGGCGGATCGATTACGAACGGCGTGCTAGGCCTGAACTGGAAGGAGCTGATCTTCGACGCCAGCGGCGTTGCCACCAACTTCGACGATCAGGTCACGAAGCCGATTCGCGGTATGGCATCGGATTCCATCGATGTGAGCTCGATCTTGGAAGGCATCTTTGGAGGCGTTTCGAAGCATGTTGCCGACCATTACAACCAGTACCTGTATAAGAAGGCCACGCTGCAAGACCTTCCCAACGATGATGAAGGGCCGCGCTTCATCTTCAACTCGACCAGTCTGCAAACTGGAACGCTCTGGCGCTTTTCCAAGCCGTACATGGGGAATTACAAGGTCGGCCTGGTGATGAAGCCGACGGTCCAGCTGGCGACCGCTGTGGCGGCGTCGTCAGCTTTTCCGCCGCTTCTTTCCCCATGCCTGCTGAATCTTGATCCGAACCAGTTCGATCCGAACGTTCAGCCGCCTCCTCCCATAACATCTGCGGATTTTCGCAAGCAGATCGCACTCGCGGATGGTGGCGTGTACGACAATCTTGGGCTCGAGACAGCCTGGAAGCGTTGCCGCATGGTCCTGGTGAGCAACGGTGGAGGAGCACTGAGCTCGGAGCCAGATCCCAAGCACGACTGGATCAGCCAGACCAATCGCATTCTGATGATCGTTTACAGCCAGGTTGTTAGCCTGCGCACGCGTTCGATTATCGAGCTGTACAAGCTTGGTGTGCGTGATGGCGCGTACTGGGGCATTGGCTCCGACATCCTGAACTATCAGTTGCAGGACGCGCTGGTGTGTCCCATCAAGGACACCACTGCACTTGCGGAAACAGCGACTCGGCTCACCGCCGTAAAGGACGATGTCCAGGAACAGCTGATCGACTGGGGTTACGCCATCTGCGATGCAGCTATGCGCAAGCATGTGCTTCAGGGGGCTCCGGCGCCCGACAGGTCGCGGTACGGAACTTTCCACAAGCCGAATTGAAACTGGGAATCAGCAATATAAAACGCCGCCCCCAGCATGACTGCGGCGGCGATTTTCATTTACACTGCAGGCGATTCGTTACCCCCAGTTCGTCGGGGTGCCTTGAAAGTGACGCTTCTCAGGGTTGCGATAGCGTTGCCAGCCATGTACAACAACGAAGAGGAATGGTCATAGCCTGGGTTCATACCATTCGAGTCGCCGCTCGCATTCATTTGCGCCCTGTTTATCGAAAATTTAACTCTCCCCGGAGGGGTCCTGATGCGAACTGCTGAAAAACTTTCCGCAATTCTGATTGTCGCGCTCATCGCCTGGGCGATCGTCATGCTGTTGGCGACGAATTTGCAGTTTGAGGGCAGAGAATCGCAGCGAATTCTTCGGGTCGAGCTGGGATCCGATGTGGCTTCCCTCAACCAGGCAGTGGCGGGCGCCGACCCGAGCGATACCAGTGGCATGGCGCGCAACATCGTGCTGGTGAAACGCAACACCTACATGGATTTTCTCTTCATTGGGCTGTACTTGTGCACCGTAATAAGCCTGGCCTACCTGGCGGGTCGGCTGGGCAAACCGTTCCTGGCCTGGTGCGCAGGCATCTGCATAACGCTCGCGGCGATCTGCAATGTGTGGGAGAACCGTGCGATTCTCTTGGCCATGAACGTCAAGACGTTTACCGACCAGGTTGCTGTCGATATCTCACAGTGCTCCGAGGCTAAGTGGGCATTCTTTTTTCTGGCGATACTGTTCCTTGGACTTGCCATCGCCTTGAACCGGCGCGTCTCGCAAAGGCGGCGCCTCTGCGGAGCAGTGTTCATTGCTTCCGGCGTCTTCGGAATTTTAGGCATTTCGCGTTATCGGGTTTCGCTGGATTTTGCGATGACGATGATCGGGATAAGCTCGCTGCTGTTTTCTGTGGCGTTGCTGCTTACCTTGTGGAAGCTCTATCAGTCTCTGAAGGCTTTGAATTACCTGTATTCGATTCAGCATGAAGCCGTACATGCGTAATCTTTCTTCATGAAGCGCGTTCTGGTGGCTACGTCGAATGCGGGGAAGATCCGCGATTTGGTTGGCGCTGCCGCTGCGCACGAAATTGAGATCGCGACGCTGCCGGATTTTGTGAAGCTGGCTGATGTTATCGAAGATGGCCCGACCTTTGAGGCCAATGCCCGCAAGAAAGCGGAGCATTACAGTAAATTCAGCGAAGGCGAGCTGGTTATCGCCGACGACTCCGGTCTGGAGGTAGATGCGCTAAAAGGCGCGCCCGGGGTGCGCTCGGCACGCTACGCGGCGGATGAGCACGGGCGTAATGACGAGTCGAGCAACTCGGACGACGAAGCGAACAATGCGCGCCTGCTGCGCGAGTTGCACGAAGTTCCCGAGGAATTCCGCACCGGGCGGTTCGTTTGCGTGATCGCCGTGGCGCGTAACGGGCACACGCTGGCGACGTTTCACGGCAAGGCAGAGGGCATCATTTTGCGCGCTCCGCGCGGTCGGAATGGGTTCGGTTACGATCCGCTGTTCTTTTTTTCCCAGATTGAGAAGGCCTTTGCCGAACTCACGGCTGAGGAGAAGGCAAAGTACAGCCATCGCGGCGCCGCCTTCCGGCAGTTTCTCGACTGGGCTGACCACATGCAGGAGCTGCATCCTCACAGCGCTCAGTGACGTTCGTCACCACGGGTGGGCCATCCCTCTTCGCTATCCTGCACCAGTGTTCGAGATATTACGGCAGCTTTTCATCACCGAGACACCTTGTACTCCGCTGCGGCAGACTTGGGCACTGAGAATTCTTTTCAGGATTTGTTTTCCTCTGTGGCGAAGTGAGTGTTTCGCCAAGGTTCAGGCATTTCTTGACTTGCGCAGTTTGCGAATTTGATAATCAGAGGTTCGCTTTCATACGCTGCGAACGAGTAGGGAGTCGGCGTCGTGGCTTCATCGGCTAGTCCTGTTACCAAAAGCACCGTGAGGGTGGCTCGAGGCGTTCCCGCGCTGCGTGCCGGCGAGGGCAACTCGTTTGTCCTTCGGCGTTTGCATTCGCTGACCGGCATCGTTCCCATCGGAGCGTTCCTGCTGGAGCACTTTATTTCCAACTCCGAGGCGATCCGGGGCGCAGCGGCCTATAACGATCAGGTGAAGTTCCTCACCAGTCTGCCATTCGTCGCAGTACTGGAGTGGGGATTCATCTTCCTACCGCTGCTCTATCACGGACTGTACGGGTTCTACATCTGGTATCGCGGCGAGTCAAATGTCGGCGAGTATCCGTGGACCGGTAATTGGCTGTACACGGCCCAGCGGTGGACGGGCGCAATCGCGTTCTTCTACATCCTCTACCACACCTATTACATGCGCTTTACCGGAGTGCACCTGATGAGCGGTGGATACAACGCGGCCTTCTGGAAGGTGCAGCACGAGTTCCAGAATCCCTGGGCGGTGGCGGCGTATGTAGTCGGCATTACCGCGGCATCGTGGCATTTCGCTTACGGAGTGTGGCTGTTCGCTGCGAAGTGGGGAATCACAGTGGGCGAGCGCGCACGCAAGCGTTTCGGCTATCTCTGTCTAGCGTTGGCCGTTCTGTTGGTCGCCATTGGCTTGGTTACGATTCGCGCTTTCATCACCGCTCCACCGGAACGGGCCCCGGCAGTAGTGCATTACGAGACCACGCAGTTACGTTAATTCGGCGGCTGAGACCGCCTGTATTGTTGCGCAGAAATCGACATCATTATGGCTCATCCTCTAATCATCGTCGTGGGTGGCGGACTGGCGGGCCTGGCGGCCACCATCAAGATTGCCGAGATGGGAGGCCACGTTGACCTCTTTTCTATCGTCCCGGTGAAGCGGTCTCACTCTGTCTGCGCCCAAGGCGGCATTAACGCCGCCAAGAATCTGAAAGGCGAAGGCGATTCCACCTGGCAGCACTTTGACGACACGGTATATGGCGGCGACTTTCTCGCCAACCAGCGGCCGGTGAAGGTCATGTGCGATATGGCGCCGGGCATCATTGACCTGCTCGATCGCATGGGTGTGCCGTTCAATCGCACTCCCGAAGGCGTGCTCGACTTTCGCCGCTTCGGAGGAACGCTGTACAACCGCACCGCCTTCGCCGGCGCAACGACCGGTCAACAGCTTCTTTATGCGCTCGACGAACAGGTGCGCCGCTACGAGTCGGAAGGGAAGGTCACGAAGTACGAGGGATGGGAGTTCCTCTCCGGGGTCATCGACGAAAACCGAGTCTGCCGCGGCATCTGTGCCATGGACCTGCGCGGCATGGAAGTGGTGACGTTTCCGGCAGAAGCAGTCATCATCGCGACCGGTGGCATTGGAGCCATTTTCGGCAAGTCCACCAATTCCGTGGTCTGCACGGGATCGGCGCAGTCGGCGCTCTATCAGCAGGGCGCGTATTACGCCAATGGCGAGTTCATCCAGGTTCACCCGACGTCGATCCCGGGCGAAGACAAGCTGCGGCTGATGTCTGAGTCGGCCCGTGGCGAGGGCGGCCGAGTATGGGTGCCGAAACAGGCGGGTGACAAGCGCGAACCGCGCAGCATTCCCGAGAAGGAGCGCTGGTACTTTCTGGAAGAGTGGTATCCGAAGTACGGCAATCTCGTGCCCCGCGATGTGGCCACCCGCGCGATTCACAAGGTCGTGTACGAATACCACCTCGGCATAGACGGCCAGCCGATGGTGTATCTCGACCTGACGCATATCGATCGCGCCACACTCGATCGCAAGCTCGAAGGCATTCTCGAAATTTACGAGAAATTCGTCGGCGACGACCCGCGCGATGTGCCGATGAAGATCTTTCCCGGCGTGCACTACACCATGGGTGGCCTGTGGGTGGACTTCAACCAGAAGACCAACATCGAGGGGCTGTACGCCTGCGGTGAGGCGGACTACTCCATTCACGGCGCAAACCGGTTGGGTGCGAACTCGCTCATGTCGTGCATTACCGGGGGATTCCAGGCCGGCCCGAATGCGATGAACTATGCGCGCGGTGTCCACAAGAGCGGATACAGCGCTCCGCAGCCCGTGTACGAGTCGGAAAGGAAGAGGCAGCAGGACATCAACCATCGCCTAATGAACAACGACGGCACCGAGAACCCATTCCTGTTATGGCGCGAGCTAGGCGACATCATGACCAAGAACTGCACGGTCATTCGCTACAACAAGAACCTGGAGGAGACCGATGCCAAGCTGGTTGAACTGCTGGAGCGCTTCCGCCACGTGAACTTGAGCGACCGCACCTTGTGGGCCAATACTTCCTTTGCCTTCACGCGCCAGCTTTACAACATGCTGCAACTGGCGCGCGTGATCGCCCAGGGCGCAGGGTTGCGTAACGAGTCGCGGGGCGCGCATTACAAGCCGGAGTATCCGGACCGCGACGATGTGAACTTCCTGAAGACAACCAAAGCATACTTCGCGGCCGATGCCGACGAGCCTCGCTTCGAGTTGGAACCGGTGGACACGTCCCTGATTCCTCCTCGGCCCAGAAGGTACGATGCAGCAAGCTAGTGGCTAGTTTTGGGTATTGCGGCCTCAGATCGAAGGGGGAAATCAGGCTCGCCAACGAACTTAGATTCGTATCAAGGCACGACTTCAGTCGTGCGAGGAAGCGAAGTATTACCTGGGGCTTTAGCCCCTGTGCCTATAACTGAAGGCTGACAGCTGAGAGCTGACAGCCGAATAGCGAACAGCGACTATGGCTACTAGCGGCAAAACCGTCATCATCAAGATCAAGCGCCAGGACAACCCCAACTCCAAGCCTTACTGGGAGGAGTTCGAGCTGCCCTTTCGCCCGGGCATGAACGTCACATCGTCTCTGATGGACATCGCTGCCAAGCCTGTCACTCGCGACGGCAAGAAGACGACGCCCGTGACGTACGACTCCAACTGTCTGGAAGAGGTCTGCGGCTCATGCGCCATGCTGATCAACGGCCGTGCCCGCATGGCGTGCTCTGCTCTGATCGATAAGCTGCAGCAACCGGTGAAGCTGGAGCCGTTCTCGAAGTTTCCCGTGGTGCGCG
>Ga0306925_10000154_pt1 | contig 40387 bp, 32 predicted proteins | sample flu12Cox44000176_FD_203755 | JGI IMG/M metagenome (GOLD analysis project Ga0306925, IMG submission 203755) | Lab enrichment of tropical soil microbial communities from Luquillo Experimental Forest, Puerto Rico - flux8day.12C.oxic.44.000.176 (v2)... | ecosystem: Environmental > Terrestrial >... | reverse complement strand
CCCGCTCGCTTCGCTCGCGACCTCTCCCCACTGGGGAGAGGTGAACCGTGCATGCGGCACCGTTTGAGACACCCGTGAGCTGAGAGTTTCCCTGAAAGAGCGGCAAGCTCGATCACCTCTCCCCGCTGGGGAGAGGTCGGCGCCGAAGGCGCCGGGTGAGGGGGGCCCCTATTGTGCCTTCAACCCCGCCGCCTTGACGATGTCGCGGAAGCGGTCGTGGTCGCGCAGGATGCGCGCGCCGAACTCCTGCGGGCTCTCTTCCAGCACTTCCAGGCCGCCGTCGAGGAAGGTTGCCTTGACCGCCGGGTCCTCCTGCATCTCGTGGATATGCCGCGAAAGGGTGGCGATCACGGGGTCGGGCGTCCCCTTCGGCGCGACAATGCCGAACCAGGTGACGAACTCGTAGCCGGGCAGCCCCGCCTCGGCCGCGGTCGGAAACTGCGGCGCCGCCACGAGCCGTTCTCCCTGCGCCACCGCCAGCACGCGTGCGAGGCCCGACTCGACCGGGCTTCGCACGGCCCCCCAGCCGGCGAAGGTGAGGTCCACATGGCCGCCCGCGAGATCGTTCACCGCCGGACCGACGCCGCGATAGGGCACATGCAGGATGTTGACGCCGGCCTGCACCTTGAACATCTCGCCGGCGAGATGGGGCGCCGTTCCGGGTCCGCCTGAGCCGTAGCTGAGCTTTCCCGGTTCGCGCTTCGCAAGCGCGATGAGCTCGCGCAAATCTTTTGCCGCCACCTTGGCGTTGGCGACAACCAGGATAGCGGAGCTCGTCACCGGGGCAACCGGCACGAGGTCGTGCAGCGGATCGAAGGGCAGGTCGGAATAGATGTAAGGGTTGATGGCGACATTGCCGACCTGGATGAGGCCGATAGTGTAACCGTCGGGCTCCGCCTTCGCGACCGCCTCGGCGCCGAGATTGCCGCCGGAGCCCCCGCGGTTTTCCACCACGACGCGCTGCCCGAGCGCGTTGCTCAGATGCTCGGCGGTAACGCGCGCGGCGACATCCATGAGCCCGCCGGCAGCGGTCACCACCACGAGGCGGATGGGCTTGCTCGGATAGTCCTGCGCCAGCGCGGTGAGCAATGCGGTCGCTATGGCGAGCAGCGCGATGCACAAATGACCGAGGCGGTTCATGATTGCACCTGTAGCCCGGATTGAACGCTTGCGAAATCCGGGACCCCGGGTTTCGCTTGCGCTCAACCCGGGCTACGAGTGTCCGCAAACCCCGGGAGGAAAGGCAATGGCAACCGTCGCCAAGGCGCTGCAACCGCGCGAGGTCAAGATCCGCGTTCATGACGGCGTGGAGATCGCGGTCGCGCTCTACATGCCCGCGGGCAACGGACCGTTCCCGGCGCTGCTTGCCGCCTCGCCTTATCGCTACGACAACAACGCGCTGCCGGCGAGCCCGCAATTCCTCTGGCGCGAGACCGGGCCGATCGAGTTTTACGTGGACGAGGGCTACGTCTATGCGCACATGGACGTGCGCGGCAGCGGCAAATCGGGGGGCGAGTTTCGCCTCTTCGACCGCGCCGAGCAGAAGGACCTCTACGACGTCATCGAGTGGCTCGGGCACCAGGGGTGGTCGAACGGCAAGGTCGGCGGCATCGGCCAGTCCTATTTCTGCATGTCGCAGTGGTGGATGGCGATCGGCAAGCCGCCGTCGCTTGCCTGCATCGCCGCCTTCGACGGGATGAACGACCCTTATCGTGCATCGGTCTATCAGGGCGGCATTCTCGGCGACTTCCTCGGCAGCTACTGGTGGAACCAGAACCGCATCATCAACCGGTATCCCGCCAACGGCCAGCATCCGTGCGAGCAGGCCTGCGACCTCAATCTCATGATCCAGCAGCATCCGACCTTCGACGATTTCTGGCGCGAGCGCTGCGCCGCCGCGCGGCTTAACGAGATCGAGGTGCCGCTCTATTCGGTGGGGGTCTGGGGGAAGGTCGACCTGCACACGCGCGGCAACATCGACGGCTTCCGGCGCGCCCGCGGGGATAAGAAGCTCAAGATGATCGGGCCGATCAATGCCTTCGTCGCCAACCGCGAGTTCGCCAGCGCCGAGATGCATGCGCGCGTGCTGCTCCCCTTCTACGATCATTATCTCAAGGGCAAGAAGACCGACTGGCCCGACCGCCCGGCGGTGGAATATTTCGTACGCGGGGCCGAAGCGACGCGCACGGCGGAGACCTGGCCGCCGGCGAGCGTGCGCTATGTCACGTGGCATCTTGGCGGAGAGAAGACCGGCAGCGTCACCTCGCTCAACGACGGCAGCCTCGCCCGCGAGCGGCCGGCGGGCGAGCGCAAGGTCTCCTATACCTACCCCAACCCCGGCTGGATGCTGGGCGTGGTCGGCTTCGGGCCCAACAACGCGCCCGACCCGGCACGCCGCGTGCTCACCTTCACCACCGCGCCGATCGAACGCGATCTCGAGATCGCGGGGCCGATCAGGCTCGTGCTGTTCGCATCATCGACGCGCGACGACATGGATTTCTTCGTCAAGCTGTCCGAGCAGATGCCGCAGGGCGCGGAGGAGCGCGCCAAGGATATCAACCCGGCGTATTTCTGGATCACCAAGGGCTGGCTGCGCGCCTCGCACCGCGCGCTCGATGCGGGCAAGAGCACCGACATGGAGCCCTACCACACCCACACGAGCCCGGAGCCGATCGAGCCCGGCAAAATCTATCGCTTCGACATCAGCATCGAGCCGATGGCGCATCGCTTCAAGAAGGGCAGCCGCGTGCGGCTCGAGATCGTCAACGGCGATTCCGCCGTCACCGACGTGCTGTGGACGCACTACTACATCCCGACCAAGATCGGCACCGACACCATCTACCACTCGGCCGAGCATCCCTCCGCGCTCACGCTGCCGGTGATGGAGGGGGCGTGAGGGGGGGGACACGTTTGCGAGCCGCGACACTCAAACGCCACGACCTATGAGGTCTCGATACGCTCCCGAAGCATCGTAAGCGTCGGCACGAAATGCCGTCGCGGCACCCCCGCGTACTTGTCGCTGATGTATTTGATGACCAGCAGAACGAGTATTCCTTCTTCCGCTAGACAGGATCAGAATTGGTCATCGGCCCGGAACGCCCTCAAAGCCGCGGTCGGTGCAAGCGACTCGATATGGTTGGCGGCTTGCAGCACGGCATCGACATCGACGCGCTCGTTGTCGAGCGGTGCTACTTTCGCGGCAAGATATTCGGTCGACTTCGTCTCGATCCCGGCGCGGGAAGCGGCGATCCACGCCACCGCCTCGGCTTCGAACTCCCTGATGTCGTCCTGCATGCTCTGATGCATGCGAGGAAGCTTGCGGCGATCGGGCCACCAGCCACGCTCGTGGCGTCCGCAGTGGCCGCAATAGACGTGGCCGAGCTCGTGTACCAGCGTCGCCCATTTGGTGGGCGCGTCGTGGTTCGAGTTGATCCGGATCACGAAGCGACCCGCCGCATCACGCCGGTGGTGCACGTCGCCGGCGCGCCCGTAGCCGAGGGCCGCTTCCATGATCCGAACCATGCCCTTTGCATTCCGGCGTTTCCCATCGAGCTCGACGGCGCGCTTGAGCCGGTCCCAGTCCACCGCTGTGATGTTGCCTTTCGCGGCGAACGAGGCGAGCGGCGATGGCGGCTCCTGCCCTTCCGTATCCTCGTATTCGTAGACCAGCGTGAACGGGCCGCGCGGCACCAGGATGACGATCGGCATCGCGCCGGGGCGCACCGATCGCCCGCGCCGCGCCCAGTAGAGCGGCGTTCCGACCGCCACGGCGCCCGGCCGCTGCACGTAGATGAGCTTGGCAGTGAAAATCGAGTAGCGACGCATCCCGGCGATGAAAGCGAGCAGCCCCGCCATCCATTGCTTCGCGTTGCCATGCTTCATGGCGCGGCGAAAGAGATCATTGATGGCTTCGTGCGCCTCGTCGCGGGTCAGAGGCACCGTGTCCCGGCGCGAGCGCGGCCGTTCATCAGGAAAAAGCCAAGGCTCGGATTGATCGGGTGCCTCGCGCATCCGTCGCGCCCCTCAGCATGGCAGCGCACCCAGGATATCAGAACAGCGTTACCGAACACCACGGCTGTCTGGGGAAAACCTGGATCAACTGAGATCGGATCCGCTAAGGCGAGGCCGCGCTTGACGGTGTCTCCACGCAGTTGTGTGATGACTTCGTCCATTGCTTTCATTGTGGTACTCGGCCGGACTTGTCATCCAGTGTGGTGAGTAAGCACGTCCACTGTCTCAATCTTTTTTCTGCAACATGACTTGCAATTCTTATTCTCCAACAAACATGCCGTTGAGTCTAACAAATGCTGAGCGCGCGGTATTGGTCTTTGACTCAAATGAATCGGAGCGATGGAATTGGCGGAACGAACCTGACGACACCTTGGCAGAACGAACCCGAGCAGTGCCATGCAAGTCGTCGTAGGGGCGAGGCATGCCTCGCCCCTACAGCCGCGATCTCGCGTGCCGATTTGGCAGAACGAACCCGACGCCTTCGATTTTGGCAGAACGAACCCGGCGTCGCCGTCTTGGCAGAACGAACCCGAGAAGCTTCGATGCTGCAACGATGGGAGCGAGGCACGCCTCGCCCTGCGACAGCGACGGTGAGCAAAGTCTTGCAATCTAAGATTGAGTAATCATAATAACTCAACCAATTCAATTTTGCGGAACTGCGGAACAAACCTAGAGTTTCATGGACCTGGGAACCTGTCCCCCGCCTCTAACGCCCGCCCCCGCGCATCGCCGCCCACACGCGCGGCGCGGTCGCCGGCATGTCGAGGTGCTCGATGCCACGCCTGCCGAGTGCGTCGATCACCGCGTTGATGAGCGCGGCCGGGCTCGGCGTGATGCCGGCCTCGCCGCCGCCTTTGACGCGCAGCGCATTGCCCCTGGTCGGATCCTCGGTGAGTTCCACGGCGAACGACGGCAGCTGATCCGCGCGCGGCATGGGGTAGTCGAGAAAGCTCGCGGAGAGGAGCTCGCCGGTAGCATCCTCGTAGACCGCAGCCTCCAGCATCGCCTGGCCGACGCCCTGCGCCACCCCGCCGTGCACCTGGCCATGCAGGATGAGCGGATTGATCGCCTGCCCGCCGTCGTCGACCGAGCTGTAGCCGACGATCTCGACCGTGCCGGTGTCGGGATCGATCTCGACCTCGCACACCGCGGCGCCGGTGGGATAGGCCGCAATGCGCCCGGTGAAGGCTGCCTCCGCAGCGAGCGGGCCGCGCAGGTCTTCCGGCAGGGCGGCGATCTCGTCGATTGCGTCTGCAATATCGAACAGGCTCAGCCGCCGGTTGCTGTTGCGCGCAACGAACAGACCGTCGCTGAACGCGATGTCGGCGGGCGCGACTTCCAGCATGCGGGCCGCGATGCGGCGCGCCCGCTCGATCACGCCGCGCGCGGTCTCCATCATCAGCGCGCCGGCAAGCCGCATGGAGCGGTCGGAATGGGTGCCGCCGCCGGAGGCGAGCGCGGCGCTGTCGCCGCCCACGAAATTGACCGCCTCGGGCGCAATCCCGAGCGCGTCCGCAATCACCTGCCGGAAGCTCGTCTCGTGCCCCTGCCCGCTCGACTGCGTGCCCACCACGAGATCGACGCGCGCCGCGCTGCCGCGCTCGCCGCCCTTGGCGACCTTGAGCGCGACGCGCTCGTGCGGCATGCCGACGGGCGTCTCGACGTAATTGGCAACGCCAATGCCGCGCCGCCGCCCCCGCTTCTTCGCCACGCGCGCGCGCGCGGCAAAGCCGTCCCAGTCGCCGAGCTTGAGCGCGCGCGCAAGGTTGCCGGAGAAATCGCCGCTGTCGTAGGTGAGCCCGGTCGCGCTGCGATAGGGCAGCTCATCGCGCGAGATGAGATTGCGCCGGCGCAGCTCCACGCGGTCGATGCGAAGGCGCCGTGCCGCGATATCGATCAGCCGCTCCATTACGGCGGTCGCCTCGGGCCGGCCGGCGCCGCGGAACGGCGCGGTCGGCACCGTGTTGGTCATCACGCCGCGCAGCCGCACGCAGGCGAGCGGCACACGATAGACCGTGGGCGCCACGCGATAGCCGTTGCTCAGCGGCACATAGGAGACGGTGTGGGCGCCGATGTTGGCGGTGAGCTCGAGCGCAAGCGCGAGCATGCGACCCCTGCGGTCGAAGGCAAGCCGCGCGCTGGTGAGAAGGTCGCGCGCGGTGTAGTCGGTGAGAAAGGCCTCATGGCGCTCGCCGGTCCATTTCACCGGCCGTCCGAGGCGGCGCGCCGCCCAGGCCACCACCACCTGCTCGGGATAGAGGTTGGTGCGCGAGCCGAAGGCGCCGCCGACATCGGGGCAGATCACCCGCACGCGCTCCGGCGGAACCCCAAGACAGAGCGCCAGCGGCTGGCGAATGCGGTGCACGCCCTGGCATCCGCTGATCAAGGTGTAGCTGTTGTCGGCCTTGTCGAAGCTGCCGATGGCCGCGCGCGGCTCGAGAAACGCGCTGGCGGTGCGCTGGTTGCGGATGCTCTGCGCCACGACGAGATGCGCCCCGCTCATTGCGGCCTCGACCGCGGCGCGATCGCCGATGTCCTGGTCGAGCGCCACGTTGTCCGGCGCTCCCGGCCACAGCGCGGGCGCGTCCTTGGCGAGCGCCGCCACGACATCGGTTACCGCGGGGCGGACCTCGTATTCGACCCTGACCGCCTCGGCGGCATCGCGTGCGGCAAGGATGCTTTCGGCCACCACCACCGCGACTGCCTCGCCGACATAGCGCACGCGGTCGACCGCAAGCGGGAGCTGGAGCTCATCGAGAATTCCGCGCTCGCCCGCCATCCGGAAGCTCGGGACGCGAACATCGATGGCGTCGGCGGGATTGGGAAAATGCGACATGCCGATATGGCCGTCGGCGACGTAATCGGCGCCGGTGAGCACGGCCACGACACCGGGATGGACGCGCGCCGCCGCGCTGTCGATGCCGGTGATGTCCGCATGCGCGTGCGGTGCGCGCACGAAGACCGCAAACGCCTCGCCCGGCACCGAGATGTCGTCGGTATAGCGGCCCGCTCCGCGCACGAGCCGCAGATCCTCGAACCGCGGCAGCGGCCGCCCGATATAAGGGTTACGCGGCTCGCCCACTTCGCGCATGCGGCCGTCGAACAAGGCCATTGTCTTCCCCGGCGTTCGTGTCTACCGGATATCTGTATCCGCCATCATCGCTGCCGGACACAACAGGTCTTGTCGAGATGCACGCAGCCAAACGCATTCTTCTTGTCTGCATCGCCATCTGCGTCACCATGGCGGCCGGCGCGGCGGCCGCGCCCGCCGACGAGATCACCGTCAAGGTCGGCACGGTGCGCTCGATCTCCACGGTGGCGATTCTGTGGGCGGCGGAGAAAGGCTATTTCAGGGAGTACGGCATCAAGGTCGTCAACGAGGACCTCGACACCGCCGCCAATTCCATTGCGCTGCTTGCGCAGAACCAGCTGCAGATCGTCGAAGGCGGAATCTCCGCGGGCTATTTCAACGCGCTGGAGAAGAACCTGCCCGTCACCATGGTGCTCGACCGCGTTTCGAGCCCGCTCGGGCACAATCTCATGCTGCGCCCCGATCTCAAGGACAGGATTACGCGGCTGCGCGAGCTCAAGGGCAGAACGGTGGCAACCAACGGCCAGGGTGGCGTCTCGACCTACGAGCTCGGCAAGCTGCTCGAGACCGACGGATTGACGCTCGGCGACATCGATCTCAAGGTGATCCCCTTCACGCAATACGCCATCGCATTCGCCAACAAGGCGATCGATGCCGCCATCACCATCCCACCGTTCACGGCGGAGCTTGTCGAAGGCGGCCATGCCGTGAATTTCAAGGATCCCGACGATCTCGTCACCCCGCATCCGCTCACCATCGCCGTGAGCATGATCAACACCGATTGGGCGAAGGCGAAGGCGGACCTCGTGCGCAATTACTACGTCGCCTACCTGCGCGGCATCCGCGACTATTGCCAGGCCTACCACGGCGCGGCGATCCGCGAAGAGATGATCGCGCTTTCGATCCGCACCGGCACGGAGACGCGCGCCGAGCTGCTGCGCAAATATCCCTGGCCGGCGCGCAGCCCCGACGGCCGCATCAATGTCGCAAGCATGCTCGACATGCAGGCCTGGTTCCGCAAGAGCAAGATGAGCAATGCCGAGTTTCCGCCGGAGCGCCTCGTCGATACGAGCTATGTGGAATACGCGCTGCACAAGCTTCACCCCTGGGAGCTTCTGAACAAGGCGAGCCGGCTTGACGGCTGCCGCTGATGACGGTCGAGCGGCGCGGCGCGGCGGTCGAGATCGCGGGCCTGCGCAAGGAGCACGGCAGCGGCGACCATCGCATCCTCGCGCTCGACGACATCAGTCTCAACGTGTCGCCGGGCGAGTTCGTGTGCATTGTCGGCCCCTCGGGCTGCGGCAAATCAACGCTGCTGCGAATTCTCGCGGGGCTCGATACCCAGTCGGGCGGCGCCGTGCGCATTGCGGCGCCGGGCTGGAGCGTCGTGAACGCGATGGTGTTCCAGGAGAGCGGACTGTTTCCCTGGATGAGCGTGGAGGCCAATGTCGGCTTCGGGCTCATGACCCGCGGCGTGCCGCCCGCGCAGGCGAAGGGACGCGTCGCGGCGGCTTTGGCGCTCGTCGGCCTCGGCAAGTTCGGCCGGCACTATCCGCACCAGCTTTCCGGCGGCATGCGCCAGCGCTGCGCCATTGCGCGCGCCTTTGTCACCGATCCCGCCATGCTGCTGATGGACGAGCCGTTCGCCGCGCTCGACGCGCAGAACCGCACGCTGCTGCAGGCCGAGCTGCTGCGCATCTGGGAGGACACCCGCAAGACCGTGGTCTATGTCACCCATTCCATCGAGGAGGCGCTGCTGCTCGGCGACCGCACCGTGCTGATGACAGCGCAGCCCGGCCGTATCAAGAAGATCATCGACGTGCCGTTTGCGCGCCCGCGCGACCTGCTGGCGCTTTCCGCCTCGGCGCAATTCGGGGCGCTCAAGCTCGACATCTGGCGGGTGCTGGAGGACGAGGTCAATCGCGCGCGGGCAGAGGCGCAGCCATGAGTGGGGTGAAGGAAATGAGCGGCAAGACCCGCGAGCGGCTGCTATACCTGCTCTCGCCGATCGCGCTGATCGCGATCTGGCAGCTGTTGCTGATGCTCGGCATCGGCGATCGCCGGTTCATCCCGGCGCCAAGCGATATCGCGCAGCGCTTCGTGAGCCTGCTCGCTTCCGGCGAGCTCGAATGGCACGTCGGGGTGACGCTCTACCGCGTGCTCGCAGGCTTCGTGATCGGCGCGGTGCCGGCGGTCGCCGTCGGCCTGCTGATGGCGATGTTCAAGCCGGTGCGCATCTTCTTCGATCCGCTCATCGCCGCGCTGTTTCCGATCCCCAAGATCGCGCTGATGCCGCTCCTCCTGCTCGCCTTCGGGCTCGGTGATGCCTCCAAGATCGCGCTGGTCGCCATCGCGGTGTTCTTCCCGGTGGTCGTGAACACCTATGTCGGCGCTGCCAATATCGAGAAGATCTACTGGGACGTGGCCAGGAACTACGGCGCGAGCCCGGCGGTGATGTTCAGCCGCGTGGTCTTCTTCGGCGCCCTGCCGACGATCTTCGCGGGGCTGCGCATTGCGCTTGCGGTCTCCTTCATCGTGCTGGTGGCGTCCGAGTTCGTCGCCACCAAGAGCGGCATCGGCTATCTGATCTGGAACTCGTGGGAGCTGCTGCAGGTCGACGTCATGTTCGTCGGTATCGTGACTATCGGTGTGCTCGGGCTCGTCACGTCGGTGCTGTTTGCGGAGATCGAGCGCAACACCATTCCGTGGAAGACCGAATAACGGGGCCGTGAGGTGGCAGGCGCGCGGAAGGTGCTATATTTTCTGCGGCTGTCACACAGGGTTCATGCGCGTGATCCAGATCGGGCGCGTGCAACCGGCATCAGCGGATGGAGCTTTTGATGAAACTCGCCGACGTTCGCAAGAACGCGTTTGCAATGCCGCTCAACAACCCGGCATATCCCAGGGGCCCGTACAAGTTCTATGACCGGCAGTACGTGGTGATCAGCTATCGCACCGACCCGGACGCGCTGCGCGCGGTGGTGCCGGAGCCCTTGGAAGTAATCGGCGACACGGTGAGCTACGAGTTCATCCGCATGCCCGACTCCACCGGGTTCGGCGACTATACCGAGACCGGCCAGGTGATCCCGGTCCGCTTCCGCGGCGCCGGCGGCGTCGTGCAGGAAGGCGGCTATGTGCATGAGATGTACCTCGACGACAACTCGCCGATTGCCGGCGGCCGCGAGATCTGGGGCTTCCCGAAGAAGCTCGCCAGCCCGAAAATCTCGCACGAGAGCGAGACCGTCGTCTGCACGCTGCACTATGGATCGGTGCTCTGCGTGTCGGCCACCATGGGCTACAAGCACCACGAGATCGATCACGGGCCGCTGTTGAAGAGCCTCGCCAAGCCGAACTTCATGATCAAGATCATCCCGCACGTCGATTGTATGCCGCGCATATGCGAGCTGGTGCGCTATTATCTGGAGGATGTGAAGATCAAGGGAGCCTGGCGCGGGCCGGCGGCGCTACAATTTTTTGAGCACGCTCAATGCGACGTTGCACGGCTGCCGGTGCGCGAGGTGCTGTCCGCCTCGCATTTCGTCACCGACCTCACGCTGGGGCTCGGCGAGGTGATTTTCGATTATTTGAAGGACGCGTGAATACAGCAACGAAGGAGAGGATCGTGGCACGTTTCGATGGACGAGTGGCAATCATCACCGGCGCGGCCAGCGGCATTGGCAAGGAGATCGCACAGCGGCTGGCGGCCGAGGGGGGCACCCCCGTGATCGCGGACCTCGACCTGAAGGCGGCCGAAGCAACCGCCGCCGAGATCAGGTCGCGCAAGGCGGACGCCTTTGCGGTTGCGATGAACGTGACAGACGAGGCGCAGGTCGAGAAGGGCGTCGCCGATACGGTTGCGAAATACGGCAAGGTCGACATCCTCGTCAGCAATGCCGGCATCCAGATCGTGCGGCCGCTGGTGGAGTTCCCGTTCGCGGACTGGAAACGGCTGCTCTCCATCCATCTCGACGGCGCCTTCCTCACGACCAGGGCCTGTCTCAAGCACATGTACGCCAAAAACTACGGGCGCGTGATCTACATGGGCTCGGTGCATTCGCACGAGGCTTCCAAGCTCAAGGCGCCCTACGTCACCGCCAAGCACGGGCTGCTCGGCCTGTGCCGGGTGCTCGCGAAAGAAGGGGCCGAGCACAATGTCACGGCCAACGTGGTGTGTCCGGGGTTCGTGCGAACCCCCCTCGTCGACAAGCAGATCCCGGAGCAGGCGGCCGAACTGCATATCTCCGAAGCCGACGTCATCCGCAACGTGATGCTCAAGGACACGGTGGACGGCGAGTTCACTACCACCGACGACGTCGCGGACGCGGTGCTGTTCTTGGCGGCCGCACCGAACAACGTCATGACCGGGCAGTCGCTCGTGGTGAGCCACGGCTGGTACATGCAGTGACGTGCGGCTAGAGCATGTCCAGCAAAAGTGGGAACCGGTTTTGCGAAAGGACATGCTCAAACAAAGAAGTAGAGCGGGATGACGATTCGAAGAAAAGTCATCCTGCTCTAATGCGCCGGTATCGCGAGAACCGGGCACGGCGCGTGGCGGATGACGCGCTCGGTCGTGCTGCCGCGCAGCACGTCCAGCGGGTTGCGATGCCCCGCGGTGGCCATGCCGATGAGATCGACCTCGAACTCGATGGCCGCATCCACGATCGATTGCACCACATTGCCGTGCCGGAGGATCACCGGCGGCCACGTGCCCGAAACCGATGATGCCGCGGGCACGGATGGCGCCGAACGCCCGACGTGAAGCAGATGAAGCGTAATATCTTTACCCGTCAGCAGCCGGCCCAGGGATTGAACGGTCCTGATTGCCTGGTCTGGCGCCGGTGAAAAATCAACCGGCACCAGCGCGCGCCGCAACGAGACCTCACCGCTGAGCCCGTTCACGAAGCCACTGGCACCCGCCGCAATGAACAGTGTCGGGATGGCGGAGTGGCGGGATACGATCTCCGAGACCGAGCCTCGCAGCCAGTGCTCAAAGCCGCCTCCGCCGCGGGTTGCAAGGACGGTGAGATCGCATGGAATGTCGTGCAGATAGCCGAGGAGGCCGCGGGTCGGCTCCTGCCACTTGACGACGGTGGTATCCACTTCAATTCCAAGCTTGCGCGCCACCACCCATGGCGGGTCGGCCTCCTCCGCCAGTCCCCATTGAACCAGCCAGCGGCGCACATGCGGAAACGCCAACGCCGCGCCGTCGTCGTGCGGCTCGACATGCACGAGATGCAGCTTGCTCCGGGCCGAAAGCGCAATGCGCAGCGCATGGCCGAACGCGAGAGCGCTCAGCTCCGAAAAATCGGTGGGATGCACAACGGAGCGAATGGGAAGGTCCATGGGCATGCCGGCCGGCGTCTCACCGCACGTGCTATGTAGGGGCGAGGCATGCCTCGCCCCTACGCCCATTGAGACCGCTCACCTGCCCGCCGCATAGCCCTGCATGCCGCGCGGATTGGCGGCGGCGCGCCGGCGGCGACCGTCGCGGGCAACGGCGGTGAGCCTGCCCTCGCACCAGTCGGCATCGACTTCGACGAAGTGACCGCGCCGCTCGAGCTCGTGCACGGTGGGCTCGGGCAATCGGCCCTCGACCACGAGCACGCCCGGCCGCGCGGTGCGCGGCCAGAACGAGATCGGAAAATGCTCGGAGTGCCAGGCCGGGGCATCGATGGCTTCCTGCAGGTTCATCCCGGCATGGACGTGCCGCATGAAGAGCTGCGTGGTCCATTGATCCTGCTGGTCGCCGCCGGGCGAGCCCCAGGCAAGATAGGGCTCGCCGTCACGCAGCGCGAGCGTGGGCGACAGCGTCGTGCGCGGGCGCTTTCCGGGCGCCAGCGAGGCGGGGTGGCCTTCCTCGAGCCAGAACATCTGCGCGCGGGTGCCGAGGCAGAAGCCAAGCTCGGGGATCACCGGCGATGACTGCAGCCAGCCGCCAGAAGGTGTCGCCGAGATCATGTTGCCGGCCGCATCGACAATGTCGAAATGCACGGTGTCACCGCGCATCTCGCCGACGCGGCCAACCGTCGGCTCACCGGCGCCCATGCCGCCGACCGCGCGGCGCCGGCCCTCCTCGCGGCGAAGCTTCACCACGGCGCCGAAGCCCGCCACCGACCCCGGCCGCAGCTCCAGCGAAGCCTCGTTGGTAACGAGCTTTCGGCGCTCGTCGTTGTAGGCGTCCGAGAGCAGGGTCGTCATCGGCACGTCGACAAAATCCGGATCGCCGTAGAACTTTTCCCGGTCGGCATAGGCAAGCTTGGAACATTCGACGAGAAGGTGGACGAATTCCGCGCTGGTCGGCTCCGCGTCGCGGAAATCAAAGCCTTTGAGCAGCGCCAGCTGCTGGAGCATCACCGGGCCCTGCGACCAGGGTCCGGCCTTGCACACGGTATAGCGGCCGTAGTCGTAGCGTAGCGGCTGCTCGACGTGAGCTTGCCAGCGCGCCATGTCGTCTGCGGTGAGGACACCGCGATGGGGCTCGCCGCTGGTATCCATGACTGCGTGCTCGCGGCAGAAGCGGTCGATCGCTTCCGCGACAAAGCCTCGCGACCAGCCCTTGCGCGCCGCTTCGATCTGAACGAGGCGATCGCTGCCGGCGCTTTGCGCCTCGCGCAGCAGGCGCGAATAGGTCGCCGCCAAGGCCGGATTGGTGAACAGCGTGCCGGTCGCGGGCACGCTGCCTCCCGGCAAGTAGACCGCCGCCGATGTGGGCCAGTATCGGCGAAACAGATCCGCGACCGTAGCAATGGTCGCACTCGCACGCTCGACCAGCGGGTGCCCGTGCTCCGCGTAGGGGATCGCAGGACCAAGCACATCGGCAAGCGGCATTGTGCCGTAGTCGCGCAGCAGCATCATCCAGCTGTCGAACGTTCCGGGCACGCAGGCCGCCAGCAGCCCGGTGCCGGGCACCATGTCGAGCCCCAGTGAGCGGTAGAAGGGAATGGTGGCTTTGGCGGGCGCGGGGCCCTGCCCGCAGATCACATCGGTCCGGCGCTTGCGCACGTCGTTGAGAATGATCGGCACGTCGCCGCCCGGTCCATTGAGATGCGGCTCGACCACCTGCAGCGTGAACGCGGTGGCGACCGCAGCATCGAAGGCGTTGCCGCCTTTTTCCAGCGTGGCCATCCCCACGGCAGTGGCGATCCAGTGCGTCGAAGCAACCACGCCGAAGGTGCCTTCGATCTCGGGACGCGTCGTGAACGGATTGGGATTTATGTTCTTCATGCGGACATTCGCTCTTGTCAGAGACGGCAGATCTTGTCGGTGTAGCGCATTCCGGCGCTGTGATCGATAGGGCTTAATCCGGGCCGCCCAGGGTCATCTGTGGCCGCAAGGAGGACACATTGCGGTGCTGTGACTCGCGCCCCATAAGAAGCTGCCTCTCGGCTTGGAGCGGAAATATTTTTCGTTCGCATCGATCTTTTGAATCCGCCGTGCGAGCGCGCCGATGAGCGAGCCGACGCCGGCCGCGCTCAAGCTCGATCTTGATCTTAAGCCGACGCCGGCCCTCTACTTCGCGGTGGGGCTCGAAGCGGGCGCCGTGATCGCGCTGCAGCTCTGCATCATGCGTATCTTCGCGGTCGGCAGCTGGGCGCATTTCGGATCGTTGGTCGTGAGCCTCGCCATGCTCGGCTTCGGTCTCACCAGCGCAATCATGTGCATCGGGAAAGGCTGGTTCGAGCGACACTGGCGCGGCGTCGCAATGGCCGCGCTGATGTCCTTCGGACCGCTCACCGTTGCATCCAACCTGCTGGCGCAGCAGATACCCTTCAACGCCATCTTCATCGTCTCCGATCCCATGCAGAAGTGGCGGCTCGCCGGCAATTTCCTGCTCTACATGCTGCCTTTCCTCGCCGGCGCCTTCTACCTCGGGACCGTGTTTCTCAAGGCGAGCAGGAATTTCGGCCGCGTGTATTTCGCCGACCTCACCGGCGCCGGACTGTGCGGCCTCGCCTTCCTGCTGGCCATGTATCTGCTGGTCCCGGAAAATCTCATAGTGGTGCCGCTTCTCCTGTGGTTCGCGGGAAGCCTGCTCTGGCTCGTCGCCGTTGAAAGCAGGCGGCGCATGGCGTGGCTCTGTGCCGCCGGGGCGCTGTCGATTGCCGGCCATCTCGTCCTGCCGGCGCTCCTCGATATACCCACGCTCGCCGTGTCCGACTTCAAGGGCGTGTCCTATGCGCGAAAATTTCCCGACAGCGAGCGCGTCCTGGAGCGTGCGTCGCCGTTCGGATACCTGGAGATCTATTCCAGCTCGTATCTGCATTTCGCACCGGGGCTTTCGGACAATGCGGCATTCAATTTGCCGAAGATGCCCGCCAATGCCTATCTCGGCATGTACATCGACGGTGAAGGGCCGAGCGGCATCATCCGTGATCTCCCGCTGGAGCAGACGGCCTATTACCGCTATCTGCCCATGGTCTATCCCTATCTGATCAAGCCCGCGCCCGACACCTTCGTTGTTGTGTTCGGCGGCGGCATATCGACGTCGGTCGCGCTGCCCAATTCCCGGCGCGTGACCGTGGCGGAAGGCAATCCGGCGGTGCTAGATGCATTTCGCACCGACCACGGATTGCGGGAATTCACCGGCGACGTGCTCAACAATCCCAAGGTGCGCGTGATCGATTACGAGGGCCGGCTTTTCCTCGCCCGCACGTCCGAGCGCTATGACGTCATCGATCTCAGCCTCGCCGATTCCGCCGGTCTTTCCAGCCCCGGCGGGTTCGCCGTTGTCGAGAAGTTCTCCTATTCGCGCGAAGCGATGACGAGCTACATGCGCGCGCTCAGGGACGGCGGCGTGCTCTCGGTCACGCTCTGGAACAAGGAGGAGCCGCCCAAATCGGTCCTCAAGCTCTATGCGACCATGGCCGCGGCCGCGCGCGACGCCGAAGCGGGCGATATCGCGAATCGCTTCTTCGTGGTGTCGAGCTATCTCTCAACAGCGACCGTGCTCTACAAGCGCGGCGGCTTTTCCGCCGACGAGGTCGGCCGGCTGCTCGCTCACACGCGGGCCATGTCGTTCGATGCGATCTACTATCCCGGGTTCGAGTACCACCAGTCCCAATCTTCGAAGGTTCTCACCAACTACAGGAATCAAATCTTCTCGAATGCCGCTTCCGAGGCTGATTCGAAGGAGGAGCCGACGCGGGAGAACACTGACGGCCCGGTTCCGGCGACCCTCATGGGCCGACTGGCCTGGCATCATCTCATTCACGGCGGCTGGGACGCGATATCCGAGCGCTACGTGTTCGACACCCGCCCGCTCACCAATGCGCGACCTTATTTCGCCGGTTACGTCAAGCCGGGCGATCTCCCCCGCGCCATCGGTCGGCTCGAGCTGCTGCAGGATGAGTGGGGTTATCTCCTGTTATGGGCGACGCTCGCCATCGCCTGCATCGCGTCGCTCTCGCTCATTCTCATTCCGGTGATCTTCGGCTGGCGCACGATCTTTTGCCGTAGCCCCGGCAAGTTCCGCACAATCATCTATTTCGCCTGTCTCGGCGCCGGCTACATCATGGTCGAAGTGGGCCTGATCTCCGATTTCATGCTGGCCCTGAGCAACGCGACGGTATCGGCCGCGATCCTTATCACCGGCATGCTGGTTTTTTCCGGCCTCGGCGCGCTCTGCTCGGAACGCTATCTCGACAGTACGCGCAACGTCATGCCGAAGATATTCGTTGCCATTGGTGTCATGCTGATCGGCTATGGCCTTTTTCTCGACCGTGCGCTCGACCTCATCGGCACCCTGCCCTATCCGGTGCGCCTCGTTTGCTGCTTCGCGCTGATCTTCCCGCCGGCATTCCTGATGGGATTTCCCATGCCCACCGCCATGACAACCCTCGCCCGCCTCGGCAAGGACCACGTGTTTCTGTGGGCGTGGGGCATCAACGGATGCTTCTCCGTGATCGGCGCGGCCATGGTGCCCATTATCGCAACCTCGTTCGGACTCACTGACGTCCTGATGATTGCCGGCAGCGCTTATCTTCTGGCGATTCCCGCATTCTTCGCAGTTCTGCTGCCGCTGCGGGGAACGCGGGCGCAGGCGCGATTGGCCGCAACCGCGCCGGCTTGAGGAGCGCGCGCGGGCTTCTGCACCGGAGTTCCGTCAGACGGTTGCGCCCTTGGCCTTGGGCCGGCGCAAATGCTCGTCGAGCCGCGGCATGATCTCGACGAAATTGCAGGGGCGATACCGATAATCGAGCTGATGCAGCAGGATGTCGTCCCAGGCGTCCTTGCAGGCGCCGGGAGAGCCGGGCAGGCAGAAGATGTAGGTTGCTCCGGCGACCCCGGCGGTCGCCCGCGTCTGAATCGCCGATGTGCCGATCTTTGCAACGCTCACCATCACAAACAAGGTTGAGAAGCCCTCCATGCGCTTCTCCAACAGAGGCTCGATCGCCTCCGGCGTGACATCGCGGCCGGTGAAGCCCGTGCCGCCGGTGGTGATGATCACATCGACCGCCGGATCGGCGATCCACTTTCTCACGTGCGCACGAATCACGTCGATGTCGTCGGAAACGATGGCGCGGTCAGCAACCGCGTGCCCTGCCTTCTCAATGCGCTCCGCCAGGGTCGCGCCTGATTTGTCGTCTGCAAGCCCGCGCGTGTCGGAGACGGTCAGCACCGCTATCTTGAGCGGGATGAATTGTCGGCCTTGGTCGATACCGGCCACTCGCCGTCTCACAGCTGTGCGGAGGCGAACGTGTTGCAGCTTTGCACTGAACCGGACCGCAAGCCCGCCTCAAACCAGCGCTGGCGCTGCTGTGCGCTGCCGTGGGTAAAGCTGTCAGGCACGACGTAGCCCTGCATTTTGCGTTGCAGCGTGTCATCGCCGATTGCGGCCGCCGTGCGCAATGCGGTTTCGACATCGCCGTGCTCGATCATCGGCGCCTTGCCCTGACTCTCGAGATAATCGTTCTCGCGCCGCGCCCAAACGCCGGCGAGACAATCCGCTTGCAGCTCGACCTGAACCTGAATGTGGTTCGCCTCCGCGCGACTGCCCGCCACCTGCTGCGCCCTTTGCGCTTTGGGCAGAATACCGAGCAGGTTCTGTACGTGATGCCCGACTTCATGCGCGATCACGTAGGCCTCCGCAAACCGGCAGTCGCTGCCGGCCGCGCAGCCATGGAAGCGGGTCGCGAGCTGGTCGAAGAATGACGTGTCGAGATAGACCTTCTGGTCGCTCGGGCAATAGAACGGGCCCATGGCGGATTGCGCTACGCCTCCGCACTGCGCGCGAGTTCGGCCATTGTACAAGACAAGGATTGGAGGGCGATAGCTCTTCCCCTCTTTGGCGAAGACTTCTTTCCATCGCGCATCCGTGCTGCCTAACACCTGGTTAACGAACCGCCCCGTCTGGTCCTGGGGCTTGCCGGTGCGGCGCGCGGTTGGGGGAGCTTGTACTTGCGGCTGGCCCGAGCCGGACAGGATCTCGGCGCCGCCGATCAGCAGGCTCGGATCGATACCGAGCGCCCAACCAATGATGCCGAGCACCACAATGGTACCGATGCCCAGCCCACCTCCGCCGATGGGAAGACCGAATCCTCCCCCTCCCCCAAAACCTCCGTCACCGCGGCGGTCTTCGATATTGCCGCTTTCGGGCAGGTCGTCCAAACGCATGGCCTTGCCTCCTCCCCCGGGCGCCGATCGGTGGCTCTCGCGGTTACGCTTTGCTGCCCGCCCACGCTCATACTTCCAATCGCCGCGGCTGACCGGGCAAGTCGACCGTAACAAAGCGCCGATTCGACGCGCTCTGGCGAATATAGGCGTCGCAGGATTCTTTCCCAGTATCCCCGCGCATTCGATTAAGCCGATTTTTACCTTAGGCGCGCATATTGCGTCCTGTCGGCTGTAGGTCCCGCGTCGCCGGCTGCGTCGCCTGAGTCAGAGTTCTGAGTCATGGTTGTATCGCGTCGCGGGGCGTCCGTTAGGGCGCCCCGCGTCAGTTTCACGCCCAGTACATCTCCCAGAATCTTGCTCGGCGACTGCGTTTCCGAGCTCGCAAATTTGCCCGCGGAGAGCGTCGACCTCGTTTTTGCCGACCCGCCTTATAACCTTCAGCTGCAAGGCGATCTCAAGCGACCGGACGATTCGCGGGTCGATGCCGTCGACGACGATTGGGACCGGTTCTCAAGCTTTGCAGCCTATGATGAGTTCACGCGCGCCTGGCTGATCGCCTGCCGGCGCGTGATGAAACCGACTGCCACCCTTTGGGTGATAGGCTCCTACCACAACATCTTTCGCGTCGGAGCCCTCCTCCAGGATTTGGGGTTCTGGATTCTCAACGACGTCGTGTGGCGCAAATCGAATCCTATGCCGAACTTTCGAGGGCGTCGCTTCACCAATGCGCACGAGACCTTGATCTGGGCGGCCCGCGCTCCGGGAAGCAGGGGCTACACCTTCAACTACGAGGCGTTGAAGGCGGGCAATGACGACGTCCAGATGCGTTCGGATTGGACCATTGCCCTATGCACCGGCGAAGAGCGGCTGAAGGACCGCACCGGCAGAAAGCTGCATCCCACCCAGAAACCGCAGGCTCTGCTCGCCCGTGTCATTCTCGCCTCCTCGCGACCTGACGATCTCGTTCTCGATCCCTTCTGCGGCACCGGTACGACCGGCGCGACCGCGAAACGTCTCGGACGGCGCTTCATCGGAGTTGAGCGTGACGCATCCTATGCGGCGGCAGCAAGGAGACGCATTGCCGCCGTCGAGCCGCTTCCGGCACCCGCCATTGCTCCTTTCGTTACGGCGCGCGAAGCGCCGCGCGTTCCATTCTTGGTGCTGATCGAGCGTGGAATGGTCCTGCCCGGCGCACTCCTCCATGATGCAAAGCGCAGGGTGAAAGCGCTTGTGCGCGCCGACGGCGCCATTGCTCTCGGGGAAAAGGTCGGCTCAATTCATCGGATCGGTGCGCTGGCCCAAGGGCTCGACGCCTGCAATGGCTGGACGTTCTGGCACCTGGAGACGCCGCAAGGCCTTGTCTCCATTGATGAGCTGCGCGCAGAGGTCAGGGCAGCGGCAGGAGCCGTGTAATCCGACGCGCCAGAAAGCACGTCGAGACTGGTTCTCGCACGCCCGCTTTAGCGCGCTGCGGTCACCTGGATCTCGATCTTCTTCTCCGGGCCCTGCAGGAGTGCCTCAATGCAGGCGCGCGCCGGAGTATGGCCGGGCGTAACCCAAGCATCCCATACCTCATTCATCTCGGCGACGGTGCGGATATCGGAGAGCCAGATCGTGGCGGTAAGGAGCTTCGACTTGTCAGTCCCTGCCTTCGCCAGAAAGCCGTCTATCAGGGAGAGGATTTCGCGGGTCTGCTCGGCAAGGCTCCGTCCCACTGTCTTGTCCGCGGTCAATCCGGCAAGATAAACGGTGTCACCGTGCACGACTACCTTGCTCATGCGGGCATTGCCATCAATTCGCTGAACGCTCACATCGCTCTCCTGTGTCGCTGTCGCACGTCCATTAAAGCGGTCGCCGCGCCGTTTGCAATCGAAGAAGACCGCAGTGCACAAGCGAGCACCTTGCGCATGACACTGGGAAGAGCCTCGCCGGCAAGCTCGTCCGTGGCCACCCAGCGCATCCCTGAGGGCGCCGGCGTCGAAGTACCCACAGTCGCGGTATAGACGATAAGCCGCAGGGGAAAATGAGTGAAGGCGTGCGCGACAAAACCAGGAACGCGACGCCATTTCGGCTTGCTGCGCCGCAGGCGCGGCGCGTGGACGAGAGCATCGCGTGCAGCGAAGTCCCGAGCCCATTCGCTGGTCGGCACTTCGAGCATGCCGCCAAGCAATCCGTCCATCGCGCGCTTGCGAACAAGGACCCTATGGTCCGTGCGCCAAAGGACAAAGGCGACCCCACGCCGCAAATGTCCTTTTTGCCTGAGTTCCCTGCGCGGAAATGCTTCCGGATCGCCCTGCTTGCGCGCCCGGCAATCTTGCTTCCATGGGCAGCGGACGCAGGCGGGCTTCCTCGGGGTGCAGACGGTCGCGCCGAGGTCCATCAACGCCTGTGCGAAATCGCCGGACCGCCGATCCGGCAGGAGACTTTCCGCGAGGCGATGAATCTGCGGCCTGGCGGCGGGCAGCTTCATTTCAACCGCAAGGAAACGCGCGAGTACCCGCTCGCCGTTGCCGTCAATTGCCGCCGCCCGTTTTCCGAACGCAATTGCCGCTATCGCGGCCGCGCTGTATCGGCCGATGCCGGGAAGCTCGGCAAGCTCCACCTCGTTTTCCGGAAAATGCCCGCCATGGCGTTCGACCACCGCCCTGGCGCAGGCGTGCAGGTTTCGTGCCCGCGCGTAATAGCCAAGCCCCGCCCACATCTTGAGCACATCATCGAGCGGAGCCTGCGCGAGCGCGCGTACATTCGGCCAGCACGCGGCAAAGCGCATGAAATATGGTGCGACAGCCTTGACCGTGGTCTGTTGCAGCATGACTTCGGAGAGCCAAACCCGATACGGGTCCGGCTTCTCGCCGGGCAAAGCCCGCCATGGGAGTGCGCGTCGATGACGGTCGTACCAATGCAGGAGCGCAGCGGCAGCTGAGCGGGGCGGTTCGCGGCGCTTTCCCTCGCGGGCTTCTGCATTCTTTCCCTGCGCAACGCTCACTGCTACCCTCATGGGTGGCACGTGTGGCAAAACCGAGCTCCATGAACAAGCCTGGCAGATCGCAGCCGCGCCCCCTTTCGGACCTTCTGCACAAGACGCTGACCGAGGCATTTGCCAAGCAGGGATTCGCGTCGAGCGAGCTTGTCACCCGCTGGGCTGAAATCGTGGGTGCCGACATCGCGGATCACTCGCAACCGGAGAAAATTCAATGGTCGCGGACCCGCGATGGCCAGCTCCCGGAACCGGGCAAGCTCGTGCTGCGCGTGGAGGGACCAACCGCACTGGAGATCCAGCACCTCTCCGACGTCATTTTGGAGCGCGTCAATTGTTTCCTGGGCTGGCAGGCAGTGGGATCGCTCCGGCTGCGGCAGGCGCCGTTGCGCCGCAAGGCGACCCATGTTCAGTCTGCCCCTGACGCGCAAGCGGCGACGCGCATCAAGGCCGCTCTTGGCGCTGTCCGGGACGACAAGCTGCGCGATGCCCTTGCCAGATTGGGGGCTGCCATCAAACAGTCGTGACCCGGGGCGAGACGCTTGGCGTGCGGCTTTCCGTTGCCACATTTGGTGCTTCTAGACTATTGGTGAGGTTGGGACCTCCGCAATTTGTACAGGTACGATCAGCATGGATAAGACCATCGAGGCTGTGGCCGCGCCCACCATGACCCGCCGACGGATCCTCGTCGGGGGTGCGACAGCCGCCATCGTCGCCGTAGCGGGAGCCGGGGCCTACTACCTCTGGAGCCGGCCGAGCTTGAGCCAGCCAGGCCCGGTGGTCGCCGAGCCGCCGGGCGGGGCCGATGTGCCGCTCGCGGAGCTCATGGCGCCGGGTCCGCTCGGGGATAACTTTCTCGGTTCCGCCGATGCCCCGGTCACCATCATCGAATACGCCTCCATGACCTGCCCGCATTGCGCCCATTTCTACGAGACGACGTATCCCGAGTTGAAAACCAAATACATCGATACCGGCAAGGTTCGCTTCATATTCCGCGAGTTCCCGCTCGACCAGCTCGCCGCAGCCGCTTCCATGCTGGCGCGCTGCGCGGGCAAGGACAAGTACTTCCCACTGATTGAAACATTTTTCGCGCAGCAAAAGGAATGGGTAGTGCAGAAGCCGCTGGAACCGATGCTCGCTATCGCGAAACAGGCGGGCTTCACCCAACAGAGCTTCGAGGAATGTCTCGCGAATCAGCAGATGCTTACGGCCCTCGAGGAAACCCGTAAGCGCGCAAACACGAAGTTCGGAGTCAATTCCACGCCCACCTTCTTCATCAACGGCAAGATCATCCGCGGAGGGTTCTCGGCGGAGGAGCTGGACAAGCAGATCGCCCCCTATCTCAAGGGCTGATAAGCGTTTTTTCGATTTCCGGGACTCCCGCGGGGTTACCAGCGCCTGCACTGGCGGCGCCGGCAAAGCTCCTCTTGCAAGCTCACAACTCACTCTTTCTATTGCGTAATCGCGTCCGCCGATTCATTCTCCGATTCGATGCGGCATCATCCCTCGACCCACCCCATGGGCCCGAGCCCTGAGCGATTCCGTCAGGCGGGGTCCGGAAACCTCGGAACGGCGTCGGCATGAAGCTTACGCGACTGCGCCTGCTTGGCTTCAAATCCTTCGTTGAGCCAACCGATTTTCTCATCGAGCCGGGCCTTACCGGCGTGGTGGGGCCAAACGGTTGCGGCAAGTCGAATCTGGTTGAGGCGCTGCGCTGGGTGATGGGCGAAACCTCGCACAAGTCGTTGCGCGCCGCGGACATGGACGACGTGATCTTCTCCGGTACCGGCACTCGGCCCAGCCGCAATCACGCCGAGGTCGCAATTCACATCGACAACAACGCGCGCAAGGCGCCGGCCGAATTCAACGCGCACGAGACATTGGACGTGTCGCGGCGGATCCAGCGCGATTTGGGCTCGAGCTACCGCATTAACGGGCGCGAGGTGCGCGCGCGCGACGTGCACATTCTCTTTGCCGACGCCTCTACCGGCTCGCGCTCGCCCGCGCTGGTGCATCAAGGACGCATCGGCGAGATCATCCAGGCAAAGCCCGAACAGCGTCGGCGCGTGCTGGAGGAAGCGGCCGGCATATCCGGGCTGCACGCCCGGCGACATGAGGCGGAGCTGCGGCTGCGGGCGGCGGAACACAACCTCGAGCGTCTCGAGGAAGTGATCAATCAGCTCTTCGTGCAGATCGACGCCCTCAAGCGCCAGGCCCGGCAAGCCGTGCGCTATCGTGCCGTCGCCGAGCAAGTGCGCAGAGCCGAGGCCACGCTTTTTCATTTGCGCTGGCTTGGCGCCAATGCCGAGCTTGCCGAGGCCGAGCGCGCGAGGGGCTCGGCCACGCATCTCGTCGCGGAACGCACCGCGGCACAGGCAGAGGCTTCCAAGCGACAAGCGACTGTGGCGGCCGAGCTGCCTGTCTTGCGCGAGGCCGAAGCCAGGGCGGCGGCGGGCCTGCACCGGTTGATCCTGGCCCGCGACGCGCTTGAACGCGAGGAGACGCGCGCCAAGGAGCGCATGACCGAGCTTGATCTGCGACTCCACCAGCTTGGAGCGGATATCGAACGCGAGCAGCGGCTCGCCGAGGACGCCGTCTCCGCCCTCTCCCGCCTCGCCGGCGAAGAGGCTTCGTTGTTGCAGGAAAGCGGAGCTGCCGAAGCAAGGCAGGCGAGCGTGACTGCGTGTGCCGCCGGGGCCGAGGCAGCTCTTGCAGCATCGGAAAGGAATTTCGACGCACTCACCGGCACCGTTGCCGACCTGACGGCGCGGCGGCATGCGCTCGAAAGCGTCTTGCGCGAGCACTCCGACCGGCTCGACCGCCTGGGGGAGGAGATGTCGCGGATTAAATCCGGGTTCAACGAAGCTTCAGTGGCGCAGCACCCCGATCTCGCGACCCTTGCCGACGCCGCCGCAAAAGCACAAACCGCGCTGGCGGCTGCCGAAGCTTCCGCCGTGCGCGCGGAGGCCGCGCATTCCGGTGCCCGCCAGGCGCTTGAATTGGCGCGTGCGCCGCTCGCCGACGCGGAAAGGCGGGCGCAGCGGCTCGATACCGAAGCCAAGACCCTGGCTAAGCTCCTCCACATCGATACCAAGAATCTGTGGCCGGCGGTCATTGACGAGCTGACCGTGGAAAAGGGCTACGAGGCAGCGCTCGGGGCTGCGCTGGGTGACGATCTTGAAGCTCCCGTTGATCCTTCCGCACCCATGCGTTGGGGTGGTGCAGCCATCGATCCCGCCGATCCCGCCTTGCCGGTTGGCACCGAGGCGCTTGCCGATCACGTGCAGGCTCCCAATGAGCTTGCTCGCCGACTCAAGCAGATCGGCCTCGTCGACCGCGAACAAGCGTCTCGCCTGCTGCCGCTGCTGCGGCCCGGGCAGCGCCTTGTCTCGCGTGACGGCGATCTCTGGCGTTGGGACGGCTTTTCGGTTGCCGCAAATGCACCGACCGGAGCCGCCCGCCGTTTGGCGGGGAAGAACCGTCTTGCTGATATTGAGGCGGAGCTGGAGGTGGCGCGAGCGGAAATCGCGGAGAGGCGACAAGCGGCTGGCATCGCCGAGGCAGAGCTGGCACTGACCGCCGAAGCCGACAGTGCGGCACGCAGCAACTGGAGGGCGCTCCAGCATGAGGCGGATTCGGCGCGCGACCGATGCGTCGAGGCCGAGCGCGAGGCAAGCCGCAACGCGGCACGGCTCTCGGCGCTGGAAGAGGCGATGTCGCGCCTGACCGCCAGTCGGGACGAAACGGCCGCCGCGCGAGCCGAGGCAGAGCACGCCCTCCTGTCGCTCCCGCCGTCGGCGGATGCCGAAGCTCAGCTGGCAAGCTTGCGCAGCACAATCGAGCGCGAGCGTGCGCAGCTTGCCGAAGCACGCGCGCAGGCGCAGGCACTCGCGCGCGAGGCTGAGATCGCGACGCAGCGGCTCGCTACGATCCGGGCCGATCGCGAGCGCTGGAGCGAGCGCCATGACGGCACGGCCGCGCAGATCAAGACCCTGGTTGCGCGCACCGAAGAGGCAAAGACCGAGCGCGCCGGCCTTGCAGATGCTCCGCGCATTTTCGAGGAAAAGCGCCGCGGACTCATTGGCGAGATAGAGACGGCAGAGGCGGCGCGTCGTAGCGCGGCGGATCGGCTGGCGGAAGCCGAGAACCATCTCGCCGAGGCCGACCGCGACGCACGCGCGTCGCTTGAGGCGATGGCCGACGCGCGCGAGCAGGCGGCGCGCGCCGAGGAGCGCTGCGAGGGCGAGAGGCGCCGACTTGCCGACGTCACTCATGAAATCCGCGAAATGCTCGAAGTCGAGCCGAGTGACGTGGCTGCTCTTGCCGGCATCGCGCCCGGCAGGGAGCTGCCGCAAGTCGCCGACGTCGAGACCAATCTCGAACGCCTGCGGCGCGAGCGCGAACGGCTGGGCGCCGTCAATCTGCGCGCCGAGGAGGAGCTGCGCGAGGTGGAAACCCAGCATGCGTCGCTCACCACCGAGCGCAACGACCTGGTCGAGGCAATCAAGCGACTGCGCCAGGGCATCCAGAACCTCAACCGCGAGGCGCGCGAGCGGCTGCTGTCCTCTTTTGAGCTGGTCAACAACCATTTCAAGCACCTGTTTACGGAGCTGTTCGGGGGCGGCACCGCCGAGCTGCAGCTGATCGAGAGCGATGACCCGCTGGAAGCTGGGCTCGAGATCATCGCAAGGCCTCCTGGAAAGAAGCCGGCCACGCTTTCGCTGCTCTCGGGCGGCGAGCAGGCGCTCACTGCCCTCGCGCTGATCTTCGCGGTCTTCCTCACAAACCCGGCGCCGATCTGCGTGCTCGACGAGGTCGACGCCCCCCTCGACGATCACAATATCGAGCGTTTCTGCGACCTGCTCGACGAGATGACCCGCTCGACCGACACCCGCTTCGTCATCATCACCCACAATCCGATCACCATGGCGCGAATGAACCGTCTTTACGGAGTTACCATGGCCGAGCGCGGAGTTTCACAGCTCGTTTCCGTTGATCTTGAAGGGGCGGTGAAGCTGCGCGAGGCAGTGTAAGCTCCCGCGGGCGACCGCCTTTGGCTCTCGTCGCCCTATGCGACCTCCGATCCCTTTGCTCCTCACCGGTTGAGATCGCTCGCTTCGCGAGCGCAAAGACAGCGGCGTCGCCGATGAGCCTTCGACCACGATGTGCTACATTTCCGCATGCACCGGATTTCCCGTCGCGACTTCCTCAACGGAATGGCCCTGACCATTGGGGCCGGATTGACGCCTGCCGCGCAGATCGCGACAAATCCCGCGCGTTATCCGCCCGCATTGACCGGTTTGCGCGGCCAGCATCCGGGTTCCTTCGAAATTGCGCACGAGATCGCGCGCTCCGGCCGGCGCTATCCCATCGATGAGCTAGCAGTCGAAGAGAGTTACGATCTTGTCGTCGTCGGCGGCGGCATCAGCGGACTTGCCGCGGCCTGGTTCTTTCGCCGCGCCACCGGGGACGATGCACGTATCCTCGTCCTTGACAATCACGACGATTTCGGCGGCCATGCGAAGCGCAACGAGTTTACGCTCGATCGGCGCCTGATCATCGGTTACGGCGGCAGCCAGTCCATTCAATCACCCAGGACGCTTTACAGCAACGTGGCGAAAGGTCTCCTGCGCGATCTTGGCGTGGACGTGGCTAGATTCGAGACCGCCTTCGATCGCAACTTTTATTCATCGCTTGGTCTCTCGCGCGGGATTTTCTTCTCCCGCGAGGCATTCGGGCGCGACGTTCTGGCGCGCGACGATCCGATGACAAGATCGCTCAAAGACCCGGCACGCCCGCTCGAAAAGCAGGCGATCGAGCAATGGATCGCGGCCTTTCCGATCTCGCACGCGAGCAAAATGCAGATGCTTGCCCTCTATGACAGCACGCGCGATCCGCTCGGCGGAAAGTCGACCACGGAAAAGCTCAAGCTGCTCAAGACCACCAGTTATCGTGACTATCTGACCGGCATTTGCGGTTGCAGCGAAGAGGTTGCCGACTGTTTCCAGGGACGCACGCTCGGTTTTTTCGGGCTTGGATGCGATGCGGTTGCCGCGGCCGAGGTGCGCGACCTCGGCTATCCCGGCTTTGGCGGTCTCGGCCTGCCGGGGAGCATGCCTGCGCAATGGAATGAACCCTATATTTATCACTTCCCCGACGGCAATGCCTCGCTTGCGCGTCTGCTGGTGCGTGCGCTGCTTCCCGGCGTTGCGCCCGGCCATACGATGGACGATATCGTTCTTGCGCGGTTCGATTACGACGCTCTCGACCGCCGCGGCCAAGCCGTCCGTATCCGACTCGATTCGACCTGCATTGACGTTCGCGACATCGGCAACAACGCTCTCGTCAGCTACGTGCGCGCCGGGGTGGCGCACCGGATCGCCGCCAAGCACGTTGTGCTCGCCTGCTTCCATATGGTCATTCCGCACATCGTGGCTGACTTGCCGCAAGCGCAGCGGGAGGCGCTGTCACAAAATGTCAAAACGCCCCTGGTCTACACCAACGTGCTCGTTCGCAACTGGCAACCGTGGATCACGCTCCAAGTGCACGATATTTCGGCGCCGATGTCGTTCCACAGTCGCGTGGCGCTGGACTTTCCCGTGAGCCTAGGCGGCTACCAGCACCCGCGCGAGCCGAGCGAGCCGATGCTGCTGCATCTGGTGCACGTGCCGGGAGCGCCTAATTCCGGGCTTGATGCACGCTCCCAGTTTCGGCTCGGGGCTGCAAAGCTGCTTGACATGACGTTTTCCGATTTCGAAGAAAAAATCCGAGACGAGCTCGATCGCATGCTGGGCCCGGGAGGCTTTTCCAGCACCGGCGACATCGCGGCGATCACAGTCAATCGTTGGCCGCACGGCTACGGCTACGCCGGCAACTCGCTGTTCGACGGCGACGATTACGGGGGCATGGTCGCGCTTGCTCGGCGGCCGTTCGGACGCATCGCGATCGCCAATTCGGACGCCGGCGGAGATGCCTTCGCCCATCTCGCTATCGATCAAGCCGAACGCGCCGTGCGAGAGACCCTGCAGCAGTAGCTTGCCGCGTGCGTGCGTGAACGAGTACGCTTAACTATCATTATCATTGCTGCCCCGACCCGATCTACAGCGGCGTGCGGTCGATGCGATTCGCTTAGCGTTGTGCCTTCGTTATTCAGCGCCGTCGCATGACTGCGGTCTCGAGCCACGAGATCGCGAGATACATGACCGAAGATACGATTGCCAAGATGGTGATTGCGGTCATAACGATGTTGAGCTTGAAGATCTGGCTACCGTACTGGATGAGAAAACCAAGACCTATATTCGCCGATTGGAACTCGCCGACCACGACCCCTACCAGCGATAGCCCTACGTTCACTTTGAGCGCCGCGATTAGCGTCGGAATGCTCCCCGGCAACACGACCTTGGTGAGCAGTTGCCCTTTTGTGGCGCCGAAGGTCTGCGCCAACTTGATCTTGTTGGGATCGACGCCCTGGAAGCCGTTGTAGATCATGAGAATCGCGATAAACAGCGAGATCGCGAGCGACATGCCATAGACGGAAAGCGTGGCACCAAGCCAGATATAAAAGATCGGCACGAAAGCGGTCTTCGGCATGGCATTGGCGACGACCAGATAGGGATCGAGCACCTTGTAGAGATCGTTCCACCACCATAGTGCCGCCGCGATCAAGGTGCCGAGCACCATTGCCGCGGAAAATCCGATTATGGTGGCGAATACCGTGAACCATGTATGGGTGAGGATACTGGCCTGGCGCGGCGTTTCCTTCAGCAGCTCGAGGAAGGTCGGCCAGAGCGCCGAAGGATAGCTGGTGAACAGCGGGTTTACGATATGGGCCTTGGGAAGCACCTCCCATAGAATGAGGAATACCACCAGGATGGCAACTTGTGCCGTGCGCACGGTGAGGCGACCGCGCCGCTCCCGCATGAGCCATTCCCGATACTGCACGCTGGCGCTCGGTATCGCGAATCGCTCAACCTTCGACATGCACTTCGAGCTCCTGCCAGAGAGTGTTGAAGTATCCGTTGAATTCCGGCGCGTTGCGCGCCTGGAAAGGGGTTGGACGGCCCTCGTCGTCACCGGATGCGAAACGTATTGGATGATCGGACTTTATTTGACCTGGGCGACGCGAGAGCACGATGACGCGTTCGGACATGCTGATCGCTTCCGCAATATCGTGCGTGACCAGGATCGTCGTCTTCCTTTCGCGGCGCAGAATTTCGGTAACCTCGTCCGCGAGCGCAAGCCGGGTCTGTGAATCAAGCGCCGAGAACGGCTCATCGAGCAGGACAACATCGGGCTCGGTGCAGAGCGTGCGTGCCAGCGCGACCCGCTGGCGCATTCCGCCCGAAAGCTGCCTTGGCAGATGGTGCAGGAACTGGCCAAGACCATATCTGGTCAGGAGCTCTTTCGCACGCGCCTGCGCCGCTGCTATATCGGCGCCCTGAATTTCCGCTCCCAGAACCGCGTTTTCCAGGATCGTGCGCCATTCGAACAGGTAATCCTGCTGGAGCATGTAGCCGACCTTGCGCGTAGGCCCGCTGACCGACCTGCCGTCGATCAGAACCGTGCCGGCCGTCGGCTTGAGAATCCCCGAGATCAGCGACAGCAATGTGCTTTTGCCACACCCGCTCTGACCGATAATGGCGACGAACTCGCCCGCCGCGACGGAGAAGCTGATATCTTTTAGCGCCTCTGTCTCGCCCTCCAGGCTGAAATAGCGCATATTGAGGTTGCGCAACTCGACCTTCGGCGAAGCGGCGCCGCCGGTTGTCGAGCTTTGCACGGATCATTTCGCCTTGCCGGCGAACTCGGCCAGGACCAGGTCTTGATATTTGACACGCTTGGCCGGCGTGAGCACATCGCCTTGCACAAGGATGTCCTGAAATTTTTCGATCGCGCTCGGCTCGATGACCGGCGTTTCCTTCCAGATTTTCAGCCTGCGGTAACGGTCAGCCGCGGCAGACAGCGCCTGCCGGTCAACCCCGGGAAAAAATTGAGTGATGGCGTCGACAATCTCCGCGGTCGGCGCAGCCTGTGTCCATTTTTGTGCCTTGTAGACCGCGTTGGTCCAGCCTTGGATGATTTCCGGATTGCCGCGGATGTACTGGTCGGTCGCCATGAAAGCAGTATAGTCGGCAGGGCCGACGGTCTCGCCAATGGACGCCATGAAGTACCCTTTGCCCTCCAGCTCGAGCTGCGAGGGTTCCGGCTCGTTGAAGATGCCATACTGATTCTGACCGGAGAGCCACGAGCCCACCCGCGCCGGAATGGCAACGTTGTTCACAAGCTTCACGTCCTTTTGCGGGTCGATTCCGTTTTTCCGCAGTGCCGCTTCCAGGAACAGAAGCGGTGTGCTGCCCGGACGAAAGCCGAGGATCTCCTTGCCCCGCAGCATGTTCCAGTCGAACTTGTCGACTTTCTCCCGCCCAAGCAGCATGAACCCGTCGGTGGAAGTGAGCCCGCAGAAGATGCGCGCCTTGGTCGGCGAGTCGCTGGTCAGCACATAGATGGCCGTCTCCGGTCCGATCAGGGCTATGTCGGCGGCATTGGACAGTAGCGCCGCCATGCATTTGTCGCCGCCTTGCGCGGTGCTTATTTCAAGGTCGATGCCCTGCTCCTCGAAATAACCATTTGCGATTGCGACGTAGGCCGGCACGTACAGCACCGATCGCACGACTTCGTTGTAGCGAACCTTCGCCCGCTGAGCCGCGAGCGCTCCTATCGGCGCGGTGACGCTGAAGGAGGCCGCGGCGGCAAGACCGCCTTGAAGGACGCGTCTGCGGTCGAGCATGGTGTCTCCACTTTCGCTCAGTGACTGGAAAGGCCGCGAGTTCGGCCCAGCGGAACGAGCAAAGATTTTAAGGCATTCCCGGCAAAAGGCCAGAGTAGGGACGGACGATCTCGATCAGCATTCGCTATCCTGGCTCTGCTGACAGCGTCGATCCTGCGCACGGTGCAATTCTCAAGTCCCTCATCACCTGCTGCCACAATCTCGGGCGAGGAACGCCGCATAGGCGCGCGCCAAACCTGCGCGCAACGGGGTACGCGCCCGCCATCCCATGGCGGCGAGCTTCCCGCTATCGAGGAGCTTACGCGGTACCCCGTCCGGACGCGACGTGTCGAAAACGAGCTGCCCCTGATAGCCGACGATCTCGGCAACCAGCTTGGCAAACTGCGCAATCGTGAGCTCTTCTCCGCTGCCCACATTGACATGCTGCTCGTCCGAATAGTGCTCGAGGATGAATGCGCAGGCATCGGCAAGGTCATCGACGAACAGAAACTCGCGCAGCGGCGTGCCTGTCCCCCATACAGGCACTGATGGGGCCCGCTCTTGCTTCGCATGATCGAAGCGCCGAATAAGCGCAGCTACAACGTGGCTGTTCTCGGGATGATAGTTGTCGCCCGGACCGTACAAGTTGGTCGGCATCGCTGAAATAAAGTCGTCGCCGTATTGCCGGCGATAGGCTTGACACAATTTGACGCCGGCGATCTTGGCTACCGCGTACCATTGATTGGTCGGTTCGAGCGGTCCGCTGAGCAGTTCCTCTTCACGCATGGGCTGGCGCGCCAGCTTGGGATAAATACAGGAGGAGCCGAGGAACAACAGCTTCCTTACGGAAAGCTTGTGACTGGCGTGAATGATGTTTCGGGCTATTGCAAGATTCTCTGAAATGAACTCGGCCGGATACGCGTCGTTGGCATGAATTCCGCCGACCTTGGCTGCGGCAACAATCACTACATCGGGCCTTCGTGCGGCGAGGAAAGCCTCCACCTGCTCCTGCCGTTCGAGATCGAGGCTGTCGCGACCGGCAGTGATGATCTCGCAGCGAATTTTTTCCAGACGCCGCACAACGGCGGAGCCGACCATGCCGGCATGCCCTGCGACATAGATCTGCTTGCCGGAGAGATCGAAAATCTTGGTGTCCACAACTCTCCCTCTCACCGCGCATGCGCCGGGGCGCAGCGTGATGGCCGCAAATCAGAAAACGCATGGAACCGCATCATGACCGTTACGGCTCTCGATCCGCCCTCTTCTCGACGATTACCATCATTCGAAACGCCATGAAACGACCGAGCGCGGGCTCGATTGCTCGTTCGATACGCAGCATCCGCCTCGCCATTCCCGCACTGACAAGACTCCAGCGCTTGAATCCACCGCTGAGCGGATAAGCCGCGAGCGAGAACCATTCGACACGCACGATGCAAAGCTCCGGAAGCAGCTGATGAAACCGGTCGCGCTCGCGCGTCACGAGCATGGACGGAATGGCCTGGTTTGATTTGTAAGGATCACGACCAGGATGCGGAACTCCATCGACCAGCACGTCGGCCGCGGCCCGCACCGGCTCATGATGGAAAAGTCGATAGAATGCCGTGCTGCCCCAGGTGATCGCCGGATCGACCATCACCGCGAGCCCGCCCGGGCGCAGAACGCGCGCTGCCTCGCGGAAAAACATGACCGGAAATTCGAGATGATGCAACACGTCGATCATCACGATATTGCCGACCGAGCCGGTCGCAAACGGAAGTCTCTGCGCATCCACGACACAGTCGAGCCAGGGAGCGTATTGGATATCGGTTGTGATCGCACCCTTGAGCTTTTGCTTCAGGCTGCCGATGCCTCCGCCAATCTCGATCGTGAGGCCGGTCCGACAGGCCGCCGCGACGCGATCGTAGAGATCGTCGTAGATGAGCCGCAGTGCAGGCTTTCTGTTCCAGATCTCGCGATAATCCGCGAGCGGCCCCGATACCGGCGCTTTCATCGCATCGCCTTGATGCGCATGAATGCGAAGAGCACCATCCGCAGCAGCATGAAGCCGTGCCGAAAGCGGGAGATCTGTGTTTCGCCATAGCTGCGACTGGCGTAACGGATGGGCACTTCAACGGCTTTGAGACCGAGCCTCGATGCGCCGAAGATAAGAGCGAAATCGCCAAACGGGTCGAACTTCCCAAAATAGCTGCTGCAGCGCTTGAGACGCTCATAGTCGCAGCGCCGAATTGCCTTGGTCCCGCACAGCGTGTCGGTGAAGCGCTGCGACAGGAGCCAGCTGAACAGCAATGAAAAAATCTTGTTTGCCACAAGATTAAGAAATCGCATTGCTTGCTTGTCCATTGGATAGACAAGACGGGAGCCGTTGATGAACTCGCCTTTGCCGGACCGGATTGCATCCCAGAATTTCGGCAACTGCTCGGGCGGGACGGTCAGATCGCCGTCGAGAATGATCAGCACATCGCCGTGCGCCGCCTCGAATGCGGCAAAGACCGCGTCAGCCTTGCCCTTGCCCGGTTGCCGCATTGCCTTGATGCTGTGCTGCGGATGAGCGGCAATAACTCGCTCGATCTCCTCCCAGGTGCCGTCGGCAGAATGGCCCTCGACGAAAATGATCTCGAGCTCTTCGGCGAAGCGTGGGATGCGCGCGACCGTCGCTTCGATATTGCCTCGCTCGTTGCGCGCGGGGACCACGACGGTCGCCGACGTCGGAGCTGGGGCAAGCTTGCGCAGGGATCGGCAGACTGTGTAGTGCCGCAGGCAAAGGCCGCGGATGACCGGCAACGGCGCCAGGAAGCGATTGACGATCCGCCCTAGCCCAAACAGGTGCACGGGAACCAGCACGCGCGGTTCACTCTTGACCGCCTCGAAATCGGCAAGCGCCACAAGCGCCCCCACGTCGGCCGGAGCAAGGACGTTTTGCGGCGGCTGCGGCATCTTGAGTCCGGCGGCTTCCGCGGCTTTCAGCACGGGGAACCACAGATGCGAGAAGTATCCTACAATGAGGCGCGTCTCGCGGGTGCACAAGCTGTGCAGATGCTCGAACATGCCCTGGCAGTCATCGAGCGCACCGAGAGTGTCGATCACCAAAATGACGTCGAATGGCCCGGGCAATTCTCGCACGAACGATGCGTCCTCGATATCGCCGAGCAGGAAGGTGAAATCCGGATGGGCCTGGCGCGCCTGCGCAATCATGCCCTCGCTGAAATCAACGCCCACGCCATATGAAGGCTCGAGTTGTGCCAACAGATCCCCGGTGCCGCATCCGAGCTCCAGCACGCGGGCGCCTTCCCCGACCAGGAACTTGAGGTAGAGTAGATCCTCAGCGTGAAAGAAGGCGGCGCGCGCAAGCCATTTGTCGCGCGCCGGCGCACTGGCATCGGCCAAGCGGCGTATTTCCAGTTTGCGCGGCGAGGCAGCCAATGATGCTGCATCAGAGCTCACGTGGTCATTCCCATGTTCCGCAAACGCGATAGGTCGGGGAAGATGCCGATGTCAATCGCAGGCTGCGCGGTTGGCACATCGCTTCCCGGACCGGCGCCGACGGCGATCTCCAATCCACGGCAATGACCCCGGGCCAGGATGGTCATGATGACCCGGTCCCGCGAAATTTGCGTTCCGCCGCATGCCCTGCGCACAATCCCTGCCGCTTTCCTTCGACCTCGGCTGATCATAGATTGTGCCTGTCAGCAAATTGCGGAGCTCTCAATGTCCTCCTCCGTCATCACCTGGATTGTCATCGGCGTGATCGTCCTCTTAGTCATCTGGATCATGACCGTCTATAACGGGCTTGTCGCGATGCGCCAGCGCGTCAATCAGGCCTTCTCCGATATCGATGTGCAGACAAAGCAGCGTCACGATCTCATTCCCAATCTGGTAGAAACGGTGAAAGGCTATGCAAGTCACGAGCGCGGCACGTTGGAAGCGGTTGTGCAGGCGCGCAATGCGGCGATAACGGCGCAGGCGGGAGGTGTTGCAGCGCAAGCTGCGGCCGAAAATGTGCTAAGCGGCGCGCTTCGACAGCTGTTCGCCCTGAGCGAGTCCTACCCGGATCTCAAGGCCAGCCAGAACTTTCAGCAGCTGCAAAGCGAGCTCTCCGACATCGAGAACAAGATCGCCGCAGCGCGGCGCTTTTTCAACAACGCGGTTCAGGAATACAACACGGGAATCCAGCAGTTCCCGGCCGTGCTGTTGGCACCCACGCTTGGATTCACGCCGAGGGATTTCTTCGATGTCGGCGTTGAGCAACGCAAGGAGCTTGAGCAAGCGCCACAGGTGAAGTTCTGATGCAATATTGAGGCTGTCGATGGCCGCCTACGGCCTCTATACCCATATCCGGGCGAACAAGCGCCGATCAATCGCGCTTCTCATCGGCCTGTTTTTACTCGTCTACCTCCTGGTCTATGCCGGCGCCCTCATCGGGGAGGCATTGGGTTCGATCGAGCCGATCGACGTGCTGGCGCGCAGTGCGTTCGCTGATACGCTTTACGCCGCACCGTTCGCGACCGCAGGCACGGCGCTGTGGATACTGATCGCCTACAAATTCCACCAGAGCATGATCGATGCAGTCACCGGCGGGCGCGAAATGACACGCCAGCAAGCGCCTAGACTCTACAATCTGCTTGAGAATCTCTGCATCTCGCGCGGCATTACCGCTCCGAAGCTCAAGGTCATCCAAGAGGACAGCCTTAACGCCTTCGCCGCCGGAATGAACGAGCGTCAATACTCGATTACGGTCACCTCCGGCCTCCTCGATAATCTCAATGATGCGCAGGTCGAGTCGGTGCTCGGTCACGAGTTGACGCATATCCGTAATGGCGATGTCCGGCTCCTGGTGATCGCCGTCATCATCGCCGGTGTGATCTCGTTCTTCGCGGAGCTGATCTACCGGCTCCTCTGGCAGGGCGGCTTTCGCTGGAGAGGACGCGATGGCGATCGCAGAGGAGCCGGCATGGCGCTGCTTATCGCGCTTGCGCTCATTGCAATCGCCTGGATGCTCTCTATCGTCATCCGTTTTGCGCTGTCCCGTAAGCGCGAATATCTCGCCGACGCAGGTTCGGTCGAGCTCACGAAAAATCCGGACGCCATGATTTCCGCTCTGCGCAAGATCGAAGGTCGCGGCGAGCTTGCCGGCGCTACCTCCGCGGTCATGGAAATGTGCCTCGACAATCCGCGCCAGGGTTTTTCCAATATCTTCGACACCCACCCGCCGATCGATTCTCGCGTTGCGGCGCTTGTTCAATTCGCCGGCGGTCACGATCCCGGCCCTCTCGCGTTGCCTGCGCAGAACAGGGAAACCGCAGACCCGCTCGATCCCACCGGGCCACAATCACGAACGCACGAGACAGTCGGCGGACCCAAGCCTTTCCTGCCATCTGAGCCGCCGGTCGAGCTTGGCTCACCCGAGGCCGGCGAGCCCGGACCATGGGGACCGCATCGCAGATAGCGGCGCCCTTGGTCTCCGCCTGCCGTTGAATTCTGCGCCCCGGCTCTCGGCGCGGAAGCATGGATTGCTCATTTGAGCAAAACGAGCCTGCGGCCGCACGCAACGTGCATGGCCTCGGTGTCATGCTTTTGCCTACCCTTGGTGAGCATTCCATCGGTATCGCGAGCTTTGAGCCGGGTCTGCTTTTGGAAAGCTGCGCTCCGCTTTCCTGGAATCAATGTCCCTCGAATGCAATCAGGGTGCGAACCGGCACGTCGAGCTTGCGCAGCTTCTCGGCACCGCCAAGGTCGGGCAAGTCGATGATGAAGCAGGCTGCCAGCACCTGAGCGCCCAATTTGCGCAGGAGCTTGACCGCCCCCTCCGCCGTTCCGCCGGTGGCGATCAGGTCGTCCACCAGGATCACACGATCGCCGGCCGTCAATGCGTCCTCGTGCATTTCCATTTCATCGAGGCCATATTCCAGCGAATAGGCGATCGAAACGCGCTTGTGCGGTAGCTTGCCCTTCTTGCGAATCGGCACGAACCCGGCGGAAACTTGGTGCGCGACCGCCCCGCCGATGATAAAGCCGCGCGCCTCGATGCCCGCGACCTTGTCGATTTTCGAGCCGGCCCAGGGCTGCACCAATTCGTCCACGGCGCGCCGGAAGGCGCGCGGATTGCCCAGAAGAGTGGTGATATCGCGGAACATGATTCCAGGCTTGGGATAGTCCTCAATAGTGCGGATCGAATCCTTGAGATCGTGCTCGAACTGGATGCTGATCATGAGATATTCACCTGGAGCGCGCCCCGCGGGACTGCGGAAGCGGGTAATCTGGCGAACACCGGCGTCCTGCGCAACAACCAGAGCATTCGCTGCGCCAATGGCGGCCCCCGGATGATCTCGCAGGCACCGAGCGTAGCCATCATCGGGGGCGGTCCCGCCGGCATGTCCTGCGCACTTTGGCTTTGCAATTACGGACTGCAGCCCATCATTGTCGAGCGTGACGTGGTGCTCGGCGGCATGGCACGACGCAGCCCCTACCCGAACGAGTGGCTGCTCGGACGGCCAGGCGAAACCGCGCGCGAAAATGCCTACGCGTTCGAGCGCCACCTCCGCCAGCTTTCCGCGACCGTCTGCCTGGGCGCGCGGCCGCGGCAGCTTCGGCGCGAAGGCGACGGCCGCTTCCGCCTGGACCCGATACTTTGCGGCGCGCACTCGTCAGGTCTCCCTGCGGCGCACCCGTTCTCGACGGCGACGCTCGTGATCGCAACCGGGACAAGATACCAGGGCGAGGAATGGCTCGACCGCGTCCACAACGCGCGGCTGATGGCGGCGCAAGGCCGTGTGCACGTCGGTGCACCCTGGGCCGGCGAGCCGGATGCCGATTTCGGCTCGCACGTCGCCGTGATCGGCGGCGGTGACAATGCGTTCGATGTCGCGCGCATGCTGGCGGAGAGAGGCGTGCGGGTAACCATCGTCATGCGCTCGTCAGCACCCAGAGCGCAGCCTCTGATCGTGCAACGCCTGCTCAAGCATCGCGGCATGACGCAAGTTCTCTCCCGGCGCTCGGTGCGGGCAGTCGAGGATTGCGATCCCAGGCTTCGCTTGCAATTGGATGACGGCGATTGCATCGAAGTGGACCACGTCATCCTGCTGCTCGGCTATCGCCCCAACAGTGACGAGTCCTGGATGCTCGATCTCGCTCTCAAGAAAGACGCCCGAGGCTATTTTGTCGTTGACGGCAATATGGAAACATCCTGCCCGGGCGTGTTCGCGGTGGGCGACGTTGCCAATTCCCTGCATCCCTGCATTGTCTCTGCGGTTGCAAGCGGCGCCGCGGCTGCGCGCGAGATTGCAAAGCGGCTCGGCTGGGCGCCTGCGTGAGCAATCTCACACTGCTTGCGCGGACTTAACAGGCTTTTGCAGAACTCGCCCGGCCACCGCACCGAGCTTCCTGAGAAGCTTCTTGTCCCGCGCTTGTGGCGCCGTGATCAAGGCGGCGTCGAGCGCACGATCCGAGCCGATCGGACAAGGCTCATGCTCGCGCGGAAAGTCCCTTGCCAGACGCGCCACCAGCCCCTTCGCCCTCGCGGCGTTGGCAGTCAGCACCGCAATGATATCGCTCACCGTCACGGCGTCGTGGTCCGGATGCCAGCAGTCGAAATCGGTAACCATGGCGACGGTGACGTAGCAAATCTCGGCTTCGCGCGCGAGCTTTGCCTCCGGCAGGTTGGTCATGCCGATCACCGAGTAGCCCAATCCCTTGTACGTCATGCTCTCGGCCAAGGTGGAGAACTGCGGGCCCTCCATGCAGACATAGGTCCCGCCGCGCACCAGCGTTATCCCTTCGGCGCCGGCAGCAGCCGCCACACGGTCCGCGAGCCGAGGAGATACCGGATGCGCCATCGACACATGGGCAACGCAGCCCTTGCCGAAGAACGAGCTTTCCCGGTTGAAGGTTCGGTCGACGAACTGATCGATCAGCACGAAGGTGCCGGGCGGCAGCTCCTGCTTGAACGAGCCGCAAGCCGAAAGCGACACCAGATCGGTCACGCCCGCGCGCTTGAGCGCGTCGATATTGGCGCGATAGTTGATATCCGAGGGGGATAGACGATGACCCTCATCATGGCGGGCGAGAAACACCACCGGGGTTCCGGCGATCTCTCCAACCCGCAACGCCGAGGACGGCTCGCCCCACGGGCTTCTCACGCGTCGGCGCCGCGCCTTCTGCAGACCCGGCAGATCGTAGATGCCGGACCCACCGATGATGCCGAGCACTGCTTTGGTCATTGCGTGACGATCCGCGCGCTTTGGTCCTGGTATTGCTGGATGCGTTCTATGTCCGCGGATATTCAGACGGAGGACGCGGCTTGAGCTGGTCCGGGTTCAATTCGACTTCCCGCCAGATCTTCTTCTTGGTGAAATAGAGAAGACCGGCCAAAATAATCAGATAGATGAATACCTGCATGCCTATGCGCTTTCTCTGCTCGAGGTGCGGCTCGGCTGCCCACATGAGGAAAGCGGCGATATCCTTCGCGTACTGCTCGACCGTCATTGGCGAGCCGTCGGTGTAGTCGACCCGCTTGTCTGATAATGGGGGCGGCATCGCAATGGTGTGTGCGGGGTAATACTTGTTGTAGAAGCTGCCGGGGGGAACCGTGACGCCGGCCGGCGGCTTGTCCTCATAGCCCTGCAGCAAGGCCGTGATGTAATCGACGCCGTGCTCCTGATATTGCGTGAGCATGTCCAGCAGCCAGTATGGGAACCCCCGCTCGTAGCCGCGCGCCTTTGCGATGACGGAAAAATCGGGCGGCACCGCGTTATAGCGGGCGCGCGCCGCCTGATCGTTCGGGAATGGCGGGGGGAAGCTGTCCGCCAGCCGGCCGGGACGCTCGAACATCTCGCCCTGGTCGTTGGGCCCATCCTGTATCTTGTACTCGGCCGCGATCGCCTGCGCCTGCGCAGTCGTGAGCTCGGGTCCTCCGGGGTCGGCGAGATTGCGAAAT